>WLWD01002201.1_pt1 | contig 23270 bp, 14 predicted proteins | sample 6712731 | NCBI WGS metagenome assembly WLWD01 (sample SAMN12718690, study PRJNA576275) | sponge metagenome | isolation source: marine sponge | host: Mycale hentscheli | place: New Zealand: South Island, Marlborough, Capsize Point | collected 2014-11-01
GGGGGGGGGGGGAACTTGGACGATGATATCGTTCGTTTTATTTATTCCCATTTTCGACCTTACATGATGATTGATTCAATCATACTGTAAGTACAGATTGTCCTGTCTGAAATAGCAGATAAATTTTAGCCTTCAGCTGTGCGAAAGTTCTTTTTTCAGCTTATGTAATGCAAGATATGTATGTACCAATGTGTGTGACTGCTCTACTTAGTCTGGCTCTGTGTGAACTTTAGAACCAAGCTTTGCCTCTCAAGTGGGGGCCTCCTGCAATTATACACAATTGACAAGGGTCATTTTGTAGTGTGTAAATAAGTTAGTGACTTGAGGCATTAATTGACTTGGTATGGTTTCTGTTTTGGCTCAGCGGCTGTGACAGTTCTTAAGAAACTGGTTCAAGAGCCCACCCTTTTTTACCTTCACCTTCTTGTCAAAAGCTTCCGCCCACATCCTCTCTTACTATGAATTAGTTGTAGTCTCAAGGGTAGACCAATTCACTAGGACTACATATATCCAGCCCCACATCATACCAAGATGTGTCGGCCTGTGTTCTCTGGGGTTCACTGGTCCCTCAGCATGTGGATGTAGTCAACATTACTCCCATTTACTGACCTTGTTTAAATACATACAAGGAGCAATGAGAATAAGATACAGACATATTCTGTGGCGTACAAGAGACCCTTTACTTAAGAGCATGTGCTGAATTATGCCAATTTCACGTATTAAAATAGTGCATTTGTTAGTGCTATTAACATTTTCAAATGTGTGAATAATTTGAGGTTAATAGCGAAAAAATGTATTGAACTAACGATACATCCCGTTCAGTACATTTTCATCGTTCATAAAATACTTCCAACTTTTATACAATCCTTTTATTAGGATAAATAATATTGTGTGTGTGTGTGTGTGTGTGTGTGTGTGTGTGTGTGTGTGTGTGTGTGTTGAACTACTTTATTGATAGTGAGAGTAAAGGTTGTCATAACTCTATGCAGTATTACTGCTTTTTTAATATTGGATTACTATTATTGTAATTTTATAAAGGGACTCTTGTATACATTCTTAGCCAGTGTTTACAATAGTTTTATTACACACACAAGCAAATGACCACACAGGACGCACACACACGCATACACACACACACACACACACACACACACACAGTGTATCACGTTGTATGTGTATTCCCAAACATACATAATAACTTTACGACTTCCTTCCTTCCACTTAAACCCCCTTCACTCTCTTAAACTCTTGAAAGTGAATTATTTTTGGAATATCTACATTTTGTTTTAACACCTTTGAAGGCTAAATGACATTTTAAGCATGTGCACTTGTTTCATGTTACTTAATTAACAGACGAGTTTCAAAACCGGAGAAGATCGCTCGAGTTTTGAAATGCCTACAGTAGCTTATCAGATTTCTTAGTCCAATGAACCCCAAACAAATACTCTATTTGTGATTTTATCTCGAGTCAATCAAAAAAGGATTAAGTTTTTATAGCAGATGTGAGTAATTTATACACTTTCTCTTTTAGATGTATTCTCTTCCTTTCACAGGCTTTTTTAAACAATACAGAATTTTAAAAAAATTTGGTCGCCACTGGGAATCGAACCCAGGACCGTTTGCTTAACGCACAAGTGTTCTGCCACTGAGCTACGACAACCAGCTGGCAAACAAACACTCCAATTCTCTATTATTATAATTATTTCAGCCGAGAATGACTAACTGCTATGCTTTCTCTTGGTTGGTGGTTGTTGTTGTTTTTTATTTGTCCTTTAGTTTGTGTATTTTAGCTAACTTGTGTGTTCATTTAGTAATGCCCAAGTAGTACTGCATGGACATGTACACCTGGTATATTATTGCATGCAGTGATCAGACACAATTGTGTTGTAAGTGGAAAAAACAATTTTCCACTCAATGGCTTTATAAGTAAAGAGGCGTGAAATGAATTTGATATGGAGTGGGTGTGGTTATACTATCCACGGTGATTAGGAACTTGTTTATCTTTTGAAATTGTACAGATATCACTATTAGCCCAAAGTCATTGCATACACTGCACATAGCTGCAGATTACACACATGTACATACATGTATGCACACATGTACATACATGTATGCAAACATGTACCTCTAATCTAGACAATACAACAGGACTTCAGTTATCCGAACATGTTGGGACAGAGAGGTGTTCGAATAACTGAAATGTTCAGATATGGAGCACCATAGAAAATGTACTATAAAGCGCTGATAAAGGGGCGTGGTCAAACAATTGTTCATGTCCACTCATGCTACTATTAGATTGTTCAGTTAACTAATTGAATTTTTGTAAAATTGAAGTTTGGATGACTAAAGTTTTACTGTATATTTAAATAAAACTTTGCTTTATTCAAGTTACCTAGGAAAATTATTATTATTATGAGTGGCATTGTGCAGAGTGGGTGTTGTGCTAGGCTGTGACCCTTTAGACGCCGACTTTCTTCAACACTTTGGGCGTCTTTTAGAATTTGAGTTTGATTTTTGAATTTCTATCCCATAGCAACTGCAAACAGTCTTAGCAAACCAGCGAGGCATCCAAGGACGCTAAACAGTCAGCATCCAGTAGCCATACTTTTTAAAATCTATAAAATAAAATAAAAACATCAACAACAACGATACTGGTGCACTCATTTCAATTTTTTATTACAGGAATACATACTGAGTCAAGCAATGTACATCAAATAATAGAACGTTATAATTAGATCATCAATTTTTTTTAATCGGAGAATCAAGAGCGGTGCGATGCCGAGAATTCTCGGCTCCAATAGTCAAAGGGTACGAGTGAAATTGATTAATGCAAATATTAATCGAGAACTCTCTCCCTCTCTCCCCTCCCCTTCCAGTCTTTTAACGTTTAGTGGTCTTCAGTAACAAGCAACAACAGGCTGTTGCGTTTGCGACTTCTGTAACTATAGTTTCATACACAACACCTGTCACCTTCTCTCCAGGTGTGACTTGTGCAATAATACATATGTAGTCATGGTAACTCTGGGGGCAACAGGTTTCACTGTTTTTGTTATTACAGAAAGTGCCATTGTGTGTCATTTATAGTAACAGAAAATAAATAAACAAATAGCTGTATTTATTTATTTTTTTGTTTCCTGTTGAAGTGTATGGAATATGTGCCAAGTATAGTAGACTAATCCTTTATGTATTATCTGGACTCACATTTCCAAACTATCCTGAGTATACATACTGTACGTGTGTGTATGTAGTATAGCAATTGTTCTCTGTTTGAACTGCCAATATAATTCAGTGCAGTGAGCGAAGCTGTGTACTAATGAGTTTGAGATATTAGTGTGTTTGTAAGTATCTATGTACATGTGCTTTGTATAAAATTAAAAAAATCGTGCATCGATGATTAGTGTACTCTAAGCTTTGTCAGCGTGATCTGGTCCATTGCATACTCATGAATATCATTAGTCTGAGAGGGCGGTCAAGGGAAACGTCACATGATCAGCTACCGAGTAGCCAGCTTAGTTCAGTGGAAGTCGTGAATATCTGTTTCACATGGTGATTGGTCTATTGCTTGCAGCAATTGGTAAACAAAGTTGCTGTTTCCCCCCCAGGTAGTATTTGCTTTGTTAATTGAATCTGTTATTTTAGTGTCGAGTCTTATTAATAACATTCTCTTATCAGACTCATTAGGTTTTGATATTCTTTATTCTCTTGGTACTAGTAGCTATAAAATTAGCTTCGGCATTATCAAGTAGAATGATTTCCTCAGCTTTTAGTAGCTGTAGCGCAGCTAATGAACTGTGGTTTGGACAGCTTATTAAGTTCCTTACAGAACTAGGGAGAGATATCTAACACTGGAACAAGGCAATAACTTGTGTGGAACTACAGCATGTGTGTGTGTGTATGTGTGTGTGTGTGTGTGTTTGTGTGTGCTCATTGTGATTTGTTGTTAAGAGAGACTTACTGAGAACCCATATGCTGGCACTAAAGCAGCTGTTACTTATTAAAACTTGAATAAGCTGATTTGATGGTTGTGTCTTACCTTATGACTGGCTAGAATTGTATACTAATGTGTGTGTGTGTGTGTGTGTGTTGGCACTGACTGTTGGATTTTGATGGTACATTTGTAGTTGTGTGTGGGTGTGCATGTGTACTGAAACAGCAATGGTCCGGGTGGGACTTGAGTGCCCACACCACTTGCTGTGAGGAAAAGCCTGTTCTCCTGCGAGTTCCTAGCCCGGCTCCAGGAGCTTTTCTTGCATGGCTCACAGTGCCTGCTTAGTGCACAGGCATCCTGGCTCTGCCAGGTGCACGTGACCTCCTAGTAGCAACAAGCGAGTTGCGTTCATGTGTGTGTGTAGGTAGTGAGTATGTTTCATGAAGATGGCCTTTGTGTGTATGTATGTTTTTGGCTTCTTCTGACAAGTTTAGTATATCAGGACATTATAATCTCAAATAATCAGTAGATATTTACTTACCTGCACAGCACAGGGTCGAACCAGGAAGTCGGCAGATTGCTGATGCTACCTACGGGATTCGATGTGCACTTTCAATTAATACTTAGCTTTATACTGCATCACTAGTGGATTGGCTAACCCAGCAAGACGAATTCTATGTACTGGGTACATGCCAGTGATTTCCGTGCTCTATCCCTTTCGCTGCTGAATTTTAAGAAGATATATAGATGGTACAGTGTATACATGTATGTTTAAAATTGTTATAAAAGAATAAGAAAAATTCAACTGGAATATTTATAGCATATGCTTCTAGACTATTTGCAGTCACACGTGTGTGCATATATAATTCAAAGTCCGTCATTTTTAGGCAAATGTTCACAAGCTTTGTCACCCGAAGCTGTAGTCTTTAATGGGGAAAAAAATCACTTCCTGAAATTGTGTGTGCATGACACTTAAAAAGTTAATTTGGACCTTTTTAGTTGTGATATGCTGGGCAGGAGGTTTGTTCACAGCTCATTGCCAGTTGATTTAAATGCTAATTAGTGTATTAAGCGTTAGAACGATTCTGTGATCTGTCGGATACAGTGAACAGTAATGTTGGTGTCAGAGGTTTGAGTTGGGACATGTATGCAAGTGTGTTATACGGAGTACAGGAATGAGCTTGTGTCAGGAGACATTCATAGTGCACATGCTCAAAGAGTGTTCAATCATGTGTGATGGTGTTCAGCTATGAGGAGATGGGGGTCGTAACACTATCCTCAATGCAAGGCATGACCAGTTAGTTGTATTGTGATTACTGGTAATCTCTACAGTTGGTCTAGTATTACTAACTAGTAATACTAGCCCCCCATTTCATGGCTGGTGTGTGTGTTGCGATTGGAATTGTACATATGTAGTAGCACTAGCAAAAAAACAAATTCTCTTGCAACTGCTAGGCGGTCACACACACCTGACAGAGCCGGGATGCCTGTGCACTAAGCAGGCACAGTGAGCCGTGCAAGCAAAGCTCCTGGAGCCAGGCTAGGAACTCGCAGGAGAACAGGCCTTTCCTCACAGCAAGTGGTGTGGGCACCCGAAGTCCCACCTGGACCATTGCTGTTTCATGAGAAAAGGCTTTGAATTTGCACCCCCAGCAAATACCAGGTACCTAATCACAGCTAGGTGGACTGGTGGGAATGGTAGGAGGCAGATCCAAGTACCCTACCACACACACACTGGTGTTGGATGTACTGACTTTGCAAATTAATAATGCAGTAGTATTTGGTATTTTTAACCAATTACTATCCTCTACCACTTTGTTATAGTGCGCTTATTTTCTCACTTCCTTTCCTTGACCCGTGTGTTCATATCATAAATGCACACACCATACGCCGTCGTCGTTACTGACGATGTTTTTCCAACGTGTATGGCAACGCTTTACCCGCCCTACTCAGCTAATGAAGCAATCATGAATGCACACACTGTCTCTGTGGTCATCGTTACTGACTGACAGACAAGTGTATTATTATATGGACTCTCGCGCTCACAACACACATACACGCACAGCTTTACAATAACTCAAAATATTCGAAGCACTTTTTACAATAACTTTAACGGTATATTTTTCAGTATCTGTTTCACTGTCTTGTGATGCTTATTGTGGTAGTATGCGTGTTTGTGTGTTAGAGAGTGTGTGTATGTGTGTGCGAGTGGTTTAATACACTTGCATTATAGCCAAGATAATAGTTAACCTTACTTTGGAATCAACAACATCCCGTGTAATGTCTACCATTTTATTGGGCAAGCCTTGTGGGTCCTTGTGGATAGCAATTGGTAATTGGTAAGACTTGTATTATGAACAAACCAATCTAGAGACATTTTCTTGTTTGTTAAATTCATGCGTACAAATGTACATACTTCTTTTATTACTTTAGTTTTGGCCAATAAATATGTCATTATACTCGAGTTTTATTTCCAACTGTATATCTACGTATATATTAATTTGCTGTAAAAACAGAGAATAGAAACGCTATATTTCAGCTCAAAAGACCAATACACTCTAACCTCTCGTGTTCAGACATCTCTAACCTCTCGTGTTCAGACAGCTCTAACCTCTCGTGTTCAGACATCTCTAACCTCTCTTGTTCAGACAGCTCTAACCTCTTGTGTTCAGACATCTCTAACCTCTCTTGTTCAGACAGCTCTAACCTCTTGTGTTCAGACAGTTTGGAACCAAAGGCTGTCCATAAACTCAGAAATACTATCAATTACTGACTAGCAATTTACCCAGCCCCACCATGACACTTGATGTAATAGGAATGCAGTAGCATAAGGTATTGACAGTTTCTCTCTCCTGCTGTCCTTCCTGGGCCATCTTATTATTCCTCTTTTACTTAACCCTTACATTCTCCGACTTCTCTTCCTTCTCCCCATGATCTCAGGTGAAATCCATCATGGTTTAATAGCTAGTATAGGGCAGGCATTACTCTTTCTTTCTTACCTCAGTTCAGCTAATGAATTATTCATGAATACTAACACCTAGTGTTTATAGAGAGAAGGATGAACAGGACAAGACCTAGGGAATAAAAAACAAAGAAGAGGATATCGTAGGTTAATAAGGAACTCTAAGAGTCTCTGAGCTGAAAGTTCTGGAATGGTTTAATGGTAATGTGCGTGACCACAAAGCTGGTAGTCTGGGGGGTTTGAGTCCCGACTTGGACTATCTCTTTTTTTTCTTCTTAGAGCGGGTAGCTCAATGCTTTCCCCCCCATTCAAGTGGTGACGACGCTTTACCAACTCTGTTCAGCTCATGAATTATTCATGAGTACACATCGTCAGCATCGTTACTGATGCACAAGCGTATTATTATATAGATGACAAAAACAATTGTGATTAGATGATTTTTTTTAACACCACCCACTTGGTTACTTAAAATACTTGATATTTCAAGTCATAAAAAGTTGCTGAGAGTGGATGCTCTGACAATGTAAACCCTTTACCACTTAGTACAGGCATGGCCAAACTCACGAATAGAGAAGAATGCAACTCAGTGAGGCTGATGTCAAGACATTTCAGAGTTCCAAAGCCTACAGTAGATACTGCTGAGGAAGACGTTCTATGCACTATTGCTGGAATTGTTATATAACGTATCAAAAATTGATACATAATATATGCATACTGTAGATGTTTATTTATACCCGATTTTTAATCATACATGATTTTTTTTATAATTATACCCTATTTCTACGTATTCAACTCTTGCTCTCTTCGATTTTATTGGACTATGGAGCTACATTTATTAGTCATCCATCAGTGTACTGCTAAAGTGTTATCAAACCAAGTGTTTGGCGATCCTTTACCATATATTTGTAAGCTGGGAATTGACCAGTTAAGTGCCTGTTTGATTGACGACACTTTACCAATAAATTCATAATGGTAGGGTTTACCAATAAATTCCTAATGGTAGGGTTTACCAATAAATTCATAATGGTAGGGTTTACCAATAAATTCCTAATGGTAGGGTTTACCAATAAATTCCTAATGGTAGGGAAGCTTTATGTTGCCAAATATGTTCTGCTTTTTAGAAACTATGTATATTTCAACCTCAGTTCAGTAATGTGGTAAACTTGTGAAACAGTTGAATCAACTTTAACTAGTACACCATCTTATTTCTGTTTCCAAATTTGTTCAATTTTTTTCTTCTTCCTCCGTTCTTAAACATACTATTTTTGTTTTTGTTTTTTGTTGTTGTTTTTGTTTTTGTTTTTGTTTTTGTCTTTTAAGCTGTAATTTCCTTAGTTACTAGTTGAATGGAGAGTGTATGGGGAAGTTTGGGTGTTTTTTTTTGTTGTATCCCCTCCCCCCCCACCCAATTTTTTGAAGTAGTTAGTAATAGTTTAATTTTATGAGTAGAAAAATCATGCATGTGACCAAACACTGATCAGTGTGAAGTGCCAGCCTCTCATGTACATAGTGGGCATGCACATCAAAATTAAAAAAAAGGGTGTGGCTAGGAACACACATTGTTCCACCCACCCACCCCCAGTGAAAAATCTAGTTTGAAACCCAGTCTGTGTTCATTGCATGCATTTACATGTGGTCCATGTCTATCAAGTACATGACACACTTTATATGGAGAGTTGTCCTTTCAAAGGATGTTTATAGTCTCTGTGTCTGTTAAACACTGTGAGTTGTTCAAATGCACTAATTGGTTTAATAGTGGTCTTGGCATCTGTTTTCTAAACCCGTGGCAGATTATGAATGAGAGAGGTAACAACTTGTGCCTGTGAAGCTAATCCAATAGTCATTCATTATAAAGGAGTCCAGCTATATACAGTTGAGGGGCCTTTCAAACCTTTTTATTTTTTTTTATTTTTTATTTTTTATTTTTTTATTATTATTTTTTTTATACAGTTTGCAACCATTTGCTGCCTTTCTGGCACATGTGGTTGCCATGGCGATGACCTTATTTAATCGGGTGACCTCACCGTGCCGCCCCGCTTGGTTATCATAATGACTGACCTGCTGACCTTCCATTGTGGGATGGAATGTTTGCTTGGCTCTGGATGGATCTGTTCCATTGAGCATGTTGGCATGGCGATGGGTGGCATATGCACAATGCGTGTTTGTGTTAGAGTGAGTATGTATGTGTGTGTGTGTTGTTAAGTTGGGATAGTTGGCGAAAGATAATGTTGTAAATAGAAAAATAGAAAAATCACTCCCTGTGAAATTCCACAATCTGTACAGTATTCATTTCTAGTCAAGGTGTTATAATTTTTATTATCTAATTTCTTCTTTTACCTCTCCCTTTTTTATTTCCCTGCGCTCTTCCCCCCCCCCCCCCCCCCCCCCCCCCCTTTTTTTTTTTCCATAGATGGTATCATTACAATATCAGTCGTCATGTGGCAGAAAGTATCCTCATATCTACAGGAGAGGACGGATCTTACCTTCTTCGAGACAGTGCCACTAATCTGGGGGAGTTCACTCTGTCTGTCAGGTGAGGTATTGTACATGTACATATGTGTTAGTCAAGATACATGTGCATCACATGCACTTGTTAGTAGTGTGACAAGCGCATGTATGTGTACGGATGCAATCAAAAGGTAGCAAAGACTGGAGTCTTTAATCATTTTCCCATTCCACTCCGTGCCCTATTTCTTTCTATTCCCATTCCATTCTGTGTCCATTTTATTCTACCTATTCCAATTCTACTCAGTTCCCTTTGTCATTTACCTATTCCCATTCCACTATCTGTCCTTTTATTTACTTATTCCCATTCCCTATATGATTCTGCATATTCCCATTCCTCTCTGCCCTTTTTTGTTTGTTGTTTGCATAGTCCCATTCCACACTGCCCTTTTCATTTACCTATTCCAATTCCACTTTGTGCCTATATCATTCTGCATATTCCCATTCCACTCTGCCCTTTTTTTTTGTTTGCATAGTCCCGTTCCACTCTGACCTTTTCATTTATCTATTCCAATTCCATTCTGTAGGGCCAAAAATTCAGTGAAGCATTTTCCAGTGAAGTGGGATGGGAAACTGTTCACTTTTGGTTTTGGTCACTTTGAGTCTGTACACGAGCTATCAGAGCACTTTGCAAGTAGGCCGGTCATAGGAGGGGACTCAGGTATGTGGGTGGAGGTGTGGGTGTGGCATGGAGAGGTGTGGGAGTGGCATGTGGAGGTATAGGCATGGACATTGCATGTGGAGGTATGGGTGTGGCATGTTTAGGTATGGAATGTAAAGGTATGGGTGTGACATGTAGATGTGTGGGTGTGGCATGGTGATGGGTGGGCATGGCATATTGGGATGTGGGTGTGGCATGTGGAGGAGAACTTCGCAAATTTGCATGAATTATTTTATTAAACTAGATTATTTTCCGGTGCCTACCTGTTAAAGGGTTACTATTGATGGAAGACAGTTAGAAAACAAAGTATCAAATAAATCTATTATTATTATTATTATTAATTATTATTATTATTATTATTAATTATTATTATTAATTATTATTATTATTATTATTAATTATTATTATTATTATTATTATTAATTATTATTATTAATTATTATTATTAATTATTATTATTATTATTATTATTATATTATTATTATTATTATTATTATAATTATTATTATTATCATCATCATCATCATCATTTATTATTGTGTGGGACAATTCTAATATTTAGTATGTATGATTGTTAGGTGTCCTGACTCTTCTGAAATTCCCGTACCCTCGTTGTGTTGACGAACCAGAGACGTATGATCAGATTCGAGTACATGCAGAGTGGGGGGCTCAGTTCAAGTCCAATAAAGACAGTGATGCTGGCGCCCCCACATTTGCTGTAAGTCTGTAGGGACTCTTCTAATCCTTCTTACGTAATATAATACATATACATACATACATAATTATGTTAATACATACAGTAAGTCATTTGAGTATAGAATTGGCACACTCGTTTTTTTTTTGTTGTTTTTTGTTACTAATAGAAATCCTGACAAGATCAATTAATGAGTGCAACTAATTGAAAGTGTGCAGATTATTGTATTTGTAAATGTATATATAAATGTCCATATTATACTGACACAATACGAACACATGTATGTGTTATGCATTATATGCATGTATATTTAAGTAGCTGGTCTTTTTATATAGGATTTTTAAAGTTAAATAGTTTCATTGTAAGTGAAGTATTCTTCGTAAGATATCCGTTCTTTTGGCTTTATCCCTTTTTTTTTTTTTTTTTTTTTTTTAATGATCTTCTAAATAGTGTCTTTACAACTAAGCTTGGTTCATGGGTGACAGTGGGGACTTCACCTGACAATTATACTAATAGCTTCTTTGATTGCTGAGCCTAACCACAATCTATCAGTTATGTAACTTCATCTGGTCCATTATGTAAGTGATCTGTGGTGAAGATATTTACCACTGGTTCAACCAATCTTACCCACTATTCCTTTTATCATTTTATTTATTATTAAACAGTAGCCGTTTCTTTTATTTTCTGGACTGTCACAAAAATATATGTCATTTGTTTCGTAATTAAAGCATTATATTATATCCTTTAAAACATAATAACTTAATATGTGACCGTCTACGGGAAAACCGGGCACAACAACGCGGCGTGCGTAAATATCGAGAAAAGATCGATCGATTTCTTAAAAATGTATTGTTTCAAGCGGACGGAAGGGAACGGTTAGGTCTATTATAGCGGGAACGACTTAAGCTACGACGATAAAACTTGGAGAGCTCAATATCTGGACACCGACAACTCCGTAAGTGCAACAAAAAAAAATTTCGAAAGGTGCCGCGTTGTGCCTGGTTTTCCTATAGACGGTCACATATTTTTATTTTTTTATTTTTATTACATGTGATCTGCTTTATAAAACAATAGGACACAGCACATAGGTCTTTAGTTGTATAGGATCATCGATTGAGTAAGTTTACTGGCAAGGCCCGCACGACGTGCTAAAATTTCATTAAATTTTTTTAACGTCTCGCTTGCAGCGCCAGCCATAACGTCCAGCATACTTCTGGTCAAATTGCATTATAGAACTCTGTCAAGAAGTAAAGCTGTCTACAATTCTAGGAATATTATGTAATATGGACCGAACTTCCTCTCTAAGGGAGCTCATGTGTCACCCAGTAGACCAGGAAGTGGGGGCTAATTGCTGCGAAATATTATGTAATATGGATACACTTACCGAACTCCTCCCTAAGGGAGCTCATATGTCACCCAGTAGACCAGGAAGTGGGGGAGGGGGGCTAATTGCTGCGAAATTATTTAGGACTTGTCTATTTGTACAGAAATTGTATGCATGTATTTGTTGACCTGTCTCATTGGACCAGGTGAATTCATGCACACGTATGGTTACATTACATTTTGAAGTTATAGGTATATATCCTGTAATACCACACTACTTGATAAGCAAGGTTTGCCCTGATGTGTTTCTGGCAATGATGTACTTCACACTTTGCTCATTGTGTGGTCCTCCAAGAAACAGTCCCTTGCACTTGTATTCCTCTTATGTATGCAAACTTAAGTTGGTGTGATGTAAATAACGTGTCCCTTTTTCATTTCATTAGATTGCCTCAAAGGAAGGATATCTCACCAAGCTAGGCTACCACAGGAAGGTAAGAGGTGGGATTCATTCAAAGTCATTGAATTTACCTTCTTCTTTTTTTTTTTTTTTGTTTTTTTTTTTTTTTTGTTCTATTTTCTTGAGGGGTGGAGTGTAATTCTGGATACTTTTAGGTGCGTGTGTGCACAAGCTTACACTACAACAGTCTTGGAGTGATTTCTTAGATTAAGATGCGTTGGAGCTTCTGTGTGTGGGTTATGATTAGTTTTATCAATCCTTCTGTTTGGTAGTTTCAATGTTTTTATGTAAAGCATGTTGTTGGTATCATTTGTTTGGTTTGTGCCGCATTTTTCATTTCCTTATCCGTTCCACTTGCTCTATTTACACAGACTTGGCGGAATCGATGGTTTGTCCTGTTTAAAAATGAATTGAGTTACTACAAGTCTAGAGACGAGAAGTCAGCCTTACGAACAATCAATATCACAGACGTCATGGATGTGCTAGCAGATGACTCTCAAGGGAAACAAAACTGCTTCAGGTACGTGCATACATACATACATACATGCATGCATGCGTGCGTACGTACATATATACAGTAGAACCTCACATATCCGGCACTTTTGGGACCGTGACCCTGCCGGATAAGTGAAACTTCTGGATAAGTGAAGCATGCATTTTCTTGATTATTAAAAAAAATAAATCAATGCATCACATATGACATCAGGTATTTATATTGTATTTGTGAGCTAATGTTTGAAAAAAGAAGTTAACTCCAGTTGCTTCAAGTTGGTGTAACCTTTCATCGCTGCCAGATCACACAGATTCTTCAGCATAAGAAGACAGGAAGGTGTACACTCCTTTTGTCTCTCATTTATCATAACATGCACTTATCTAGCATCACTTTTACTATAGTTGACCGCCCAACACCAAACTCACTAGCGATGTTCTCCTGTGTCTGCCCGTGTTTTAGGCGTTCCAAGACTAGAAGTTTCTGTTCTAATGTAAGTACAACACGTTTTCTTTTGCGAGAATTGCCCGTGGAGTCTTTCTTACTCTTAATTCCAGCCGTAGCCATTGTATTACAATTCCAGAATGTATGGAAAGCAACGCGGGCGTTAATTAGAATCGGAATAACGTGCTACGCCGAATAATCTGAGCGGCCGGATAAGTGGGGTGCGGATATGCGAGGTTCTACTGTACATATCTTACATATATACATACATACATACATACATACATACATACATACATAGTTGTGTGCAGTAATTATAATTATATAGATTGATCATAACTAGTGGTGTGCTTGAGCACAAATGGCGAGCGAGCCTAAAGACTATACTATTTTTATTGACTTCTAACACTGAAGCTACTGAAAATAAGGTCCAGTTTTTTAATTTAGCATACAGGGTAAAGGTATTTCAGTGCCATAGTAACAACTCTCTGCAACTGCTTGGAAAGAAAAAAACAACAACAAAACAATCACGTTATTTAAAAGTTTTCTTTGTGATATTCTTTAGCTAAGTAGTGGTTGTAACACACAATGATTTGACACAACTGGAAATGCACCCACACAGACTTACCTTCGCGGTAGTCTAGTGGACAATGTATTTTCAAGTAAATACTGTTGCGCACGGCTTATAACCATGACAAAGAGCGCATTGACTTACCACCGCCACTAACACGAATAGAAATGGAAGTCCCTTAAGTTTTCAAGTTTGAACTGCACCCGCAAAAGAATTCAAAACGGTAAACAATTCAATTTCTAGGGTGATACGGGTAGTGATCGATAAACCAGAGGATTCTGTTTAGTGCAATTTGGGACGGGGTCGACCACATAACTAACACAAAAACGCGAGGGTCAAAGTACAAAATGACATACATACGTCCATACATATATCTAAATATACAAACATCCCCGATTTTCGATTGTGTTACCCCTGTAAGTGTCTCGCTCGCTCGCCAATTAATATTATCCTCCCAATACCATTGAATAATTCAAATGTTCGCCCTGCAAGGCGTACATGTGCTAATTTCTGTAACTTAATTTCAACCTGATATTGACTTCAGCTATTCAGAGGATTAAACTTTTAATCGAATTCCTCGTCTTCGCTGAAAAATATTGCCTCTTTTTTGTGTAACAACTGTAGCGGGTGTGTTTTTCTGTGAACTCCCCCTCCCCCCTCCCCCACACACACACACACACACACTCACACATACCACGCACACACACATTGTGGTGGAAACCTCACTTGTTTGTGAAGGTGAACACTTACATAGAGCATGTCAACCGTATAGGTCATCACCTGACGATGCATTCTTATGACATGTGTATGCATGTGTATGCATGTTCATGCATGTTACTGTAATGACATCATACTTGACTTCCATTTCTCATGAGCATAGCATGCAGCACTCAACAGACTCTATGTTAAGTTCATTCTGTCTGGAGATGTGCCGTATTTCCCACCTGTAACTAACAAAGCTGTAATACGTAGCCGCTATCTTACTAAAACATCGTACATGTTATGTCTGAGGAGGACTATAGACACTTAACAAAGTTGTTTGATTATGTTAATTGTTCTAGGATAGTCGGCACCTGGTAAAAGCAATCATACCATAATGGCTAGCAAATTATCATTCTTGCCATTGTCACCTTCAAAATATATTTAGTACTAGTAGTAGTAGTAGTACTAGTAGTAGTAGTAGTAGTAGTAGTAGTATTTATTTATTTTGTATTTATTTATATGTTTATTTATGTAAATTTATTTATATGTATCTCTTCATCAGAATTATCACACCTTACCGAACATTCTTTTTATATGCTGGAACGGCTCAGGAGGCTGAGGAGTGGATATCCATACTCCGGTGGAAATTGGTAAGGGGTTCGGCAAGCGTCATGTTTTAGTAGTTCACCTTGTGGTGGTATGTCTATCCCAGGATCATCCTAAGGGCACGGAAACTTCTCAGCGACATCAGAGGGTGTAGTGACTAGATGGTGATGGAAAGTTTTACAATATGTGTATATTTAATGTGGAAAACTTACATTATAGTGCTCTTATGCTTTTTTTAAATAATTGCGACTCATGGTTTTTATTCTGATCTTATTTTTTAAATTTGTTATTGCAAAGCTGAATTCTTATTATTCTATTTCTTTTTATAAATTATAGTGCAATGAAAATTTTTGAATAAACCGTGAAGTACCTGGACTGCAATATGATGTATTGTTGTGCTGCTAGCACTTACTATAGTTCAATAACGTGTAGCTGAAACTGTGTTGCCTTGACAACTACCATTTTTATTCTCAAGTATTGCACATGAATTTTTAGATTGCCTCTTGAATTAGGAACATGTATACTACAGAATATTGTATTTGTGGCACATCATGAGATATTCCAACATTGGTTGAATGGCCAATGTAATGTTTATCTTTCAACATACTAGAAATGTTTATACAGAGATAATAATAATAACACTTAAGAAGGAGTGGCTATCAATTATGTAGCTATACATTATAATCAATGAGTAAATGAAAGAGTAAATGAAAATATTATTTTCATTCATATCTCCTCAAAATGTATGTATAGTACATATGTATAGTATGGGTTTTATTCAGGTACCAGTTTTCCTCAGTTGTTGAATTTCTGCCTTGTTCAAAGATTAAACTCTTTATACACCTTAAGAATTAACTCTCCAGGTGATAGGGCAGCCAACTCTGGTGGCAGCCTACTCTCTAAGTGTTCAGTTAACTCTCCAGGATGATTGGGCAGCCCCAGCAACTCTGGTGGCAGCCTACTCTCTAAGTGTTCAGTTAACCCTGATTCCTGTTTAATGCTTTGCCATATAGTTATATGATTCCCATTCTGTAAACTGTGTTGCTAGCTATATATTGAGCTAGCTTTCACAACCAAAAAATAATAAATTAATAAAATTAAATAAACCTTGTTACATATTCCATTTTAGTTATCAATTTCTTTTAAAATAATAACTATGTGTTAGATTCCCATATATTCCTCCTTTATATTTTCCCTCCAGATGTTAATATAGTTTCACCTAATAATTTCATAACAAGTTCTCTTGGTCAGAAGTACTGAGAGGATCTGGTCCAATACTGAGATGATCTATGCAAGAACTTCACGAATCCTTCTCTGAAGTCAGCATTCCTCATTACAATGATGGAGTCTGTAATCACAAGAATAAATATGGCGTTCAGTGATATTTGAAGTGCTACTCGGTGAAACACGGGTCCAAATGAATTGGCAATATTAGCTATCACGTATGCTGGGACCAGGATAATTACAAGTGCTAAGAGAAGGAAGAATAGAGTCTTAATAGCTCTCCATTGGTTCTCCCAAAGTTTCTTGTCCTTCTTCCCAGTTAGTTTAAATTGCTTGTAGCTAATAATCCTTCCTTTGATGAACAGGGCCAGCAAAAAGATAACTGATAACAGCAGTGTGGGGACAATGATAGATAGTATGAAGAAATAAGTGAAATATTGGCATTTTTTACTACACCTGTACGAGAAAAGGCATGTTAACACTGGCGATGAGAAAATATAGCAGTCCAATATTTGAGGTATGGCCAGGAGACTGTAAAGGAGGGACAACACCCACGACACCAGGCAAAGTATGGAGACCACCTCGGAGCCCCACTTACTGTGCCAGAACGGCAGAAAGACTGATGTAAATCGATCCAATATGAGCACGAAGATAAGGGCGTTGCGCAGCGTCGTCAAGGAAAAAATCACGAACCCGCTGGCAATGCAAATCTCTGTCGGCATCATCCATTCGTCCGCAATATTGCTTATAATGACTGGGAGGCTGAAGAAAATGGCGAGTACTACATTACTAAGGCACAGCTGAACGGCCACAAAGAAGGAGTGCGTCCTTAGTGTGTTCGTCTTCACTATTAGAAATGCTGCAAAAGTGTTCAATAAAATTCCACCGATTAGGATTACAAAAGCGTAGACGATCTGCAGAACTCGCAGTGAGTACTCCAAAGGATAGGATAAGTTAGTGGTGAAGTTAGCTTCCAAAGAGCTCTGGGAACAAGTTAGATCCCCGGCGTCCACCATGTCGAATGCAGATTTGTTTAGATTTATGATCCATTGTGTGCTCAACTAGCCTTGAAATAGTCGATTTGGATAGGGGAGCGGGGTTTGTGCGGTAGAAATTGAAACTGGAAAGCTAACTAGCTAAGTCCAGATGATTGTTGTTGTAGCGTTAGCAAAACTCCCTAAGGAAGTCTAGCTAAATAAGCTGCTTCTAATTTATTAATTAATTAATTTATTATTATTATTATTACTATTATCATTATTATTATTATTATTATTATTATTATTATTATTATTATTATTATTATTATTATTATTATTATTATTATTTTATTCTTTTAGCTATTATGCAAGCTAAACTATTCATTTAGATGTAAATAAATTAAAAGAATTACAAAAAAAGCAAATGATAGCCTCAACGGTACTATCCAATTGTCTGAAATAACAATTATAAATCTGACTGTTTCAATATTTTATCGACTATAGCCATGCATATGATGATGGTTGGTGGTAAGATGAAGGAGGTGGATTGAGTTTCAATGGAGGGATTTCCTCCTGTATCTTTCCCAAGTAGCTACAGATGAACTGCGCATGTATAAAGGATATGGTCAGCTACAGAGGGGACCAAAAAGGAAGAAGGAAATTAATTCTGGTCGAGTTGTTTGGAAGAGAGTGAGGGGAAGTGTGAGATAGGGTTGAGGTAGGTAACTATGTATGTCACAAGCAAAGATGATGGATTGATGATTTCACTGTTTGTTTGTTCCTATGAGACTGGTTTGTCTCTGTTATTTTGCTATTTGCACTTGCTTTCATTTAGCTAGTATAATCAGAAATCTAAAGTTTTTTGGGGTTCATTATAATGTTAATGTAACAACTTGACTCATTTATTATACATTATAGCTATTCTCAAGATTGATAGAATGATATTCCTTTGAAAGAAGATAATTTTCTCTAATTTCACAAATGTTTAAAGGACTGTAACTACAGGAGGCTGTATGACCAAACAACCCTTAATATAATATTTTCTAGTTTCTAAATACATGACAAGTATCATAATAATTATAATGTGTATATATTATATATATATATTTATTCCACCCTAGATTTCTTCACAATGATATTTTTAGGTACATGACCCTTGAAATAACTCTGGGATTATTTCTCACTGTTATTTCACGCTGTACTGCGCAAGCCCATTACCCTCTAGGTTACAGCAACCGGCCAAACTTTTCGATTTTCTCTGGTTTTTACAGCTACCTTCCATTCACTATTTTATACCATTATGGTGGATGAAACAACAGACATGGCAAATACAGAAAAAGTAGTGGTTTGCCTGCGGTGGGTTAATGAAATATTTGAAGTACATGAAGAATTTGTCGGTCTTTATCAGGTAGATACTATACATTCCGAGAAAATATATGAAGCTATCACTGATGTTATGTTGAGACTGAATCTGTGCATGTCTAAAATACGTGGCCAATGTTATGACGGCCAGACTCTACACAGTCAAAAGGCTTGCCCCTTAGCATGGCTTTCGTAGAGAGGTTTCACTGTAGTTTGTCTATACTCTATATAGGTGTGTTGGTGTAAAGTATGTCAATACGTGTACATTGATAAATTATGTCATTATATACGTTGATATAGTATATTTATAGATGGTAAAGTGTGATGGTATAGTGTATCTGTAGATGTTATGTTCATGAGTGTATTAAAGTACAGTAGAACTTCAGTTATCTGAGCACTGAACAATATACAACACCAAAATATAATAGTAAGCACATGCATACATGAAGAACTCATTTACCGCGCCCCTTCATATTTGTTTTGTAATATATTTTATATGGTTATCTGAACATTTGAGTTAACTAAACACCTCTTGGTTCCAATGTGTTCAGATAACTGAAGTCCTACTCTATATCCAAAAGTGTGCCATCAATAGTGTAGTACAGTGTAGGCAAACTAGTTGGTACAGTGTCGTCAAACTTGTTGGTACAGTGTCGTCAAACTAGTTGGTACAGTGTCGTCAAACTAGTTGGTACAGTGTAGTCAACTGGTTGGTACAGTGTCATCAAAATTGTAGGGTGAAGTATCATCCAACTTGTGGGTAAAATATGCATTAAAATTCTGGTTGAAATGTGTAATTTAAAATAGTGAGTCCATTCTAATTGTGGGTAAAATAATGGTGGTATTGCGAATATTAGTAACGAAAGGGCATCTTAAATAGAGTATTGCCACTATCTCTTCTGTCATTTTATTTCATTTTCAGATTTTACCATGATAATTTATCATTTTTATAAATTTTGTAGAAGGTACTTGTGAAGACTATAAAAATTGATTGTGGCTACTGGCTAGTATAATTAATGTGAAAATATTGCAACTAATTTTGATATGTGTTTATATACTGTACATATTTATGATTTGTATATAATTGTTATACAGGCTAAACCTCTTATGTTGAATAGTATTGGAAGTACAGAATATAAATGAAACCGAAGTTGCTATTCTGAAAAAGTGCAGTCCTGCCATCCAGAGGAATGCCAAAAAGAACTGATTCTTCTACAGATCACATAAGAACATTATAACATTAACTAATTACTGGTTTGTGTGACACCACATTCATACATTTACATTTTGTAATTGTACCATTTCTACTATTTTTTAGTCAATGATTAAAAAAAAATTCTCCGTGAAATATAGAAATTCAGTAAAAGTAATTAAGACAATTAATATATAGAATGGGAGAGATTCCTAGAATTAATCTTGACAATTCCCATTTTTATGTATCATGACTTGTCGTGTATCCTTAAAGTTTAATTACTAGAAACAAATGGAAATGTCAAGAATACTGGAAGATTCCTAACAACCGAATTGTGCCTATTCCTGATGTATCCTAAGCAATGAAACATCACATTTCAGAAATAATTAATATACAAGGAAACCTCAAGGAATTGTCAAGATGAGAATAGGATTAAAGTTGGTTTCTTGTTAAGGAATCATCTTTTTTCCCCTGTGCCACACCCCTAGCTGATACTTTAGCAGCTGTGTGCATTCACAAATGACCAGATGTGTCTTCTATTGCCAGGTGGTCCATGTGTTAGAGACACACTATTTATATAGTCAGACTCAATAGATGAATGTGAATCAATAAAGGGATCAAATGCACGTCCTCCCCATCCATATCCTAGTATCCTCCCACACACTGTGGAGTAACTAACACCATTCACTGGTATAGGCACAGTTATACTATGTCCAACTAAACATCCAGTCAAGTATTGACTTGTTCTTTCTGGACATTCATGTATGGAGTAGTTATATAGAGCCACTCTAGTCCAGTCTGAGCTGCCACACCCACAAGGTCGAAACTCTGGGGCCGCCCTTCAAGGAAGATGGAAGAGGAGAGAGACAGACTTGAGAGAAGACAAGGAGTCATAGAATAGAACGTTTAGAGTAGTTGGTGTATCATTCAGTTGTGTGTCATGTCAGAGTTTAGTTCAATGTATCATAAGTATGTATTGTATCATAAGTATGTATTGTATCAGCCGTGCCCGGTGGGTAAAGTATTCCCCGGAAGCGGGTTCTTGAACGTGCGCAGTTATGGAATTAAAAGAGCTGCGTAGCGTACATTACGTCAGTCTAGTCTTAGTTTAAGGAATTAATCATTTTTTAAGAGTGAATTGAGTGTCTGTTAAGGATCGGCTTAGCTGTACCCCGGACCTCGGTGAGCTATTGGACTCTGGTGGCAGTGATACCATCCCTTAGCCGGACGGGTCTCGATTCGTGGAGTGTCTGCGTTTCCCTTCGAGCTTTCGGGATAACCCTTTCTGTCTGCCTACCGCGGAACGTTCGGGATTAAAACCCCGAGCAACCCCACGGAAACCGATGATTCTTGTTGAAGTAGTCTTTAGTCTTCTTAATTTCTTGGTCAATCATATCATTGGCAGGACAAGTAGTAGCAGACGTGGATTCATCGTGTTCCAGTGATGAAGGACTTATTGTAGTTGGAAGCTTTGATGGATCAGCCTGAGCTATTTCAATGACTACTATGTACTAACATTGCAAAGTAAATCATGTTGAACATTGTTTGAGAAGAATACTACAAAATACTACAAATAACTGGTCAAAGTTAAGAGTATATTTTATAGAGCATAAGGACCATAGCTAACACGGTTAAATTAGTTAAATGGTTCCAATCCATTCAGTTTCACTATTAATGCTTCCTAACTACTACAAATCTTGTGTAAAAAGTCAAGTCATTTAGCTAATAAAATGGAACAAAAATAAATCATTTTCAATGATGGAGGATATTCAGAACGCACAAGTACTCTCAGGATGGTTTTCCTAATGTAAACATGTATAGTGTTATATACTTTATATACACATTTAATATAAGTAGCTATACCAGATATACCTTAATGTTATTATTCATTAGTTTAATCATAAACTGGAAATGGTTATCTGAAATGTAATTACAGTCGAACCTCCGAACAACAGCCATGCATGGGGACGAACCCTTTGGCCTTTGTAGAGAGTTTGACCTTATTTCGGAGTTTTTTGGATTCGATGAAGATCTTGTGGACCGAGAATGAAAAGTAACGTGATTAAATACATTAAATGAATCAGACGGATTCTTAAGACATTAAAAAAAAAAAATAGGTCTAGTAATTGTAGGTAGTACATTAGTGGTAAAATATTGAGATGAATAAGTCTTAATTTGTAAAAAATATTACAATTATTTAAAATGTATTTAGTTGCACGCCGTTGAACTCTTTCCAATAAGATAATGTCTTGTATTTTGTTGGGAAACCATAGCTGGGAACAGTAGGTCAGATTAAAATACCTAAATCTTTCTGTTGAGTCACTGTTTTAATTGCATCATTATCGATGGTGTAATTGTTGTTAGTAGATGATGATAGGGAGACGTTCATGTATGCACATTTAGAAGTATTTAAAGAAAGTTTCCAAGATTGACACCATGACAATAAATTGTCAAGATCCTTTTGAAGAGCTAAATTCTCACTTGCAGAGTTTAGAGAGGCAATAAGTTTGGCATCATCAGCAAATAAAAACACAGACGAAAAAGAGCAGAGAGACGGTATGTCGTTAACATAAATAAGAAAAAGCAGAGGTCCAAGTACACTACCTTGAGGTACACCTGATTTGACAGGAAGTAAGTCAGATTTACACCCTTCAACCTCACAAAACGCTTTCTATTTTGTTAAGTAATCTTTGAAAAATAACCAAAGAGGACCAGTAATGCCAGTTAGCCAAAGTTTATACAGAAGTTCATTGTGGGGGGACGTGCCCTGTATCTACCGTCTGTTCGGCCCACCTGTTTATGTCTGCCGAATGAGAGAACTAGTTAATGAATTATTAATAGAGGGACATCTGTAATGAATGTAAAATTAGTATTAGCATTCATTTAGTACACAAGTCATAAATTAGTAAGGCGTGGCAAGCTAAAATTGAAAGGCTAGGCAAAATGGCGGCATCAATAAGTTGGGTGTGGCTAACTGGCCGTCCCAAGAAGTAAATTTTGTACAAGACATTACGTTTTGGGGCACACAACTTGGCCGTTGTCGGGAGTAGAGAGTCAACCGTTACTTGGAGTCAAAAAATTCATTACATACATGCAGAAAATACTCCGTTCCCAACGGTCTGACCGTTGTTGAGAGTCTGACCGCTTCTCGGAGTCCCGTTGTAGGGAGGTT
>WLWD01001536.1_pt1 | contig 23269 bp, 9 predicted proteins | sample 6712731 | NCBI WGS metagenome assembly WLWD01 (sample SAMN12718690, study PRJNA576275) | sponge metagenome | isolation source: marine sponge | host: Mycale hentscheli | place: New Zealand: South Island, Marlborough, Capsize Point | collected 2014-11-01
ACTGATTGGAAACAATCTGAAATTATACAATAAATTAATTTCCACCATTACTCGTTTAGGTATGACGACTAGTGAGCCTAGAGCTTTGGTAAAAGCCTGTTATCCCTGCATCATCTAATTGTTTGATCTCATCCAAATTGTGCAACGGCTAGGTTTGATAGCTTTAAAAGGCCATCTTGAGTGCATGTTGTAATGGACACGAATAATTTACATCGAAAGTCCTGTATGGTGGAACAACTTGATGTAGTTTATGATTCTACACCCTTTCCTCCATAGTGATCAATTGGTGTACGGTCTGTCAACTATAGACTACATTCACATCAATTGTATTCATGTGTGGAGAGACAGAATACGTACATGTAGAAGAAAGTAGCTGAAGCATTGAACAGGAGAGTGATGCTGCTAATGAGGGGAGTGTTGCTGAAATTGAGTTTTGCTGGAAAAGTTAAGTTATTTGTGCTGAAAAGGATTATGTGGCTGGAAAGGAGAGTGTTGCTGAAAGCACTACAAAAAGAGTTTTTGAAATATTATGCTCCTTTATTTTCGTTGTAGATTGTGATTACACACAAAATTGTGTCCTTTATCAATAAGTGTAATATTTTACCTAGTTACTTCATCAAAATATATCAGAGAGAGAATTCTTCAACAAAACAGTGCTGTGATTTATTTATGCAATATGCAATCATGTGATTTATGATTTATTGGAACTAAAGTAATGACAAAATATGCAGCAAGGAGAATTATCCAGTTTTTCTCAGTTCTCTGCCTCTGTACAGTATTCCTGCAGCCGCCAACCACATGCACATCTTATTCAATTCAGTCCAGTGCCATGGAGTAAATCTTCATTTGTACTTAAACATTATATGGCACACTATAGGGTTGATATCATCACATTTGAGTCGGCTCTATTTGTTGCATTTTCTAATTTAGTTAATGAATTTAAGCTACGCTTGGCTCCATTTCTGGCAACATACACAGATGACACATTTCATATTGACTTAACTGTCTTAGGCTGGAAGGCCTTTTAACTTTTTTTTTTTTTCTTCTTAGTAATCTCTTACCCGACTCGAAAGCATTTTGGTGTCAAAAACTCTACACACTATCTGAATACACTCACTCAGTCCTTAGTTGATGTAGTTAACATTTGTTGAATAATAAAAAGTATCAGCTCAGACTCGGCTTTTATACATAGCTATTTACGAATTTAGTAATTTGCAAACTTTGATTTTAAATATCATGTGGAAACAATTTAAAAAACTAATAGGTTATTTATTTACTAATTATTGCAAAGGTTCCTGATTTGGTGACATAAATTAGTTCTTATGATAACATTTTTGTTTTTTCTAAATGATCACGTATTGCATTTTCCATTTTAAAAGCTCTTTTGTAAGCATGAATGATAGACGCTCTTGTTTCCTTCATACTTTCCGATAGACATGGTTTTAAAGCAGGTGGCTTACACACATTCGGTAGTGACTCATCAACTGAGGTGTTCCTTATACCTTGAATTATGGCAATTTTAGTCTTTTGTAGTACTTCTTCCTGATAGGTGCAACTATTTAAGTAAGATCTTTTAAGGCATGACATAAGTTCAGCAAGTTCTCTTTTAATTCTTAACATTTCGAATTCATGGCTTTCATTGCTCACTTTGAGTTTCTTCTGAAGATCCCTTTGTCCCTTTTGTTCAATGCTCAGTTTATTATTCAATTCATCACATCTTGTTTTGTGTTCATCAACAATATTAGCTTTCCCTTCTAGTATATCATTCAGTGCCCTTTCTTTTGAACTTAGCAGTTCTTGCAAGTTTTCTTTGACTTGTAATTGGTGAATTGTCTGCTCTTTATACAATTGTATCTCCATTTTGCTTTTCTTCAAATCTTTAACTAATTTGGTATTTGTTAACTCTAATGATTCCAATTCTGTTTTAAGTTTATTTTCAGAATTTTTACCTTCAAGTATATTGAATTTTAACTCACTATAATAAGTTTCCAATTGAGTGACATAATTTTTAGTTTCATGTATTTTAGACTTTAGTTCAGAGACATCATTTTCAGCAGCGTGTTGATTGCTGTTTGTATGCTTACAGTTAAATTTCGTACATTCCTGAACATCCTTCGCCATGACAGTCTCTTCATCCTCAGCAGCAATTATTTGAACATTTACTTTATCCGTGATACTTTGACAACATTGTGGGTTGCGTTTTTCTGAACTATTCTCCTTTGTTTCCATCATAAAGTCATAATTTTTAGAACCAGGTACTAATTCCTTTTCAGTTTTCAACACATTAGCAAATTTTGTGTTTTTGTACTCATGCTCCTTTTTAGCTTGAAGATTTTTAGTAAAATCTTCAATTGTCATCATACAAGATTCTGCGTTCCTCTCTATTGCTTTTAGATAATTTTCCATAGCATCCAATTTATCAGCATTGTTTTTAATAGTCACCTGGCAAGTTTCTAACATCCTTGCTTTTGCTTTCAGTTCCATATTCTTGGATTCCAATTCACAAGCATAGTTGTGAGCGATCATCTGGCAGGATTTTAAATCATTCTGTTTTTTTATTAATTTATTTAAATATTCTTTATGACAATTTTCTAACTCTTTTTCCTTACTTTTTTGATCAGTTTTCCATCGATAATCTTTTATGTATAGTTCATCTTCCTTAGACCTTATCATACAAATATATTTTTGAATAGTAGTTTCACAACATTTCAACTCCTTCTCTTTATTTCTTAACCTATTCATATAGTGTTCATGAATTTTTCCGTGCTTTTTCTCTTGAGCCTTTAGTTCATCAGCATAATATTCAACTGTTTTCAGTGAAGATTCTAATTTAGATTGTGTGCCTTTTAATCCCTTCTCTTTTGATTGTAATATACTTGTATTTCTCTCATCTCTCAGTCGGAATGATTCTAATTCCATATCTTTATATTTTAGTTCTTTATCTCTAGATTCCAATTCACCAGCATAATACTTACAAAGTTGTTGCTTATCCTCTTTACTTTTCAAAAAATTCTCCAACTTTTGTTCATTAGCTTTTAATCCCAAAGTTAAGGTTTTTGCAGTCGTTTGGCATATTTCCAACTCTTTCTCTTTTGTCTTTAGTTCATTATTCATAGCTTCTAAGTTGCAAGCATAATTTTGAGAAATGGATTGTAGCTCCTTCTCTTTTAGTATTAACTTACTAGCATATTCTTTATGACAATGGTCCAGCTCTGTGTCTTTAGCTTTCAGTTTATCAGTATACTCTTGTATGATTTTTAAGTGTAATAATATTTCCTTTTCCTTTAGTTCATTAGCATTACTGCCAGCCGTCATTTGACTAAACTCTAACTCATTTCTATTTGCTTTTGGTTCTTTTTCTATAGCTTTTAGATTACATGCATAGTTCTGATCAAACAATGAACGTGTTTTTAATTCCATCTCTTTAAAACTTTTTAGTGTACTCGTAAGAAAGCACTCTAGCTCCTTCTCTATATCTTTTATTTCAGTAGCATAAGTTTGAACTGTCTTTTGACAAGCTTTTGACTGCTCCTTATTTTGATTTGTCCTATTGTAACCACAGTATTTATCAGAATATTGGCAAGATATTGAATCCATTAATTTTGCTTTTATTTCCTTGCATCTAGCATTTATATTGTTCTCCGAAGTTTCACTGGAATATTCCAGCTTCCCTTCTTTTATTTTCATTTGGCCATCATTTGCTTTTAAATCATTGTTAGGGTTTCTAGGTGTTCTTTGAGAGATTTCCATCACCATGTCTTTACACTTTGGTGTTCTTTGAGAGATTTCCATCACCATGTCTTTACACTTTGTTTCCTTATCTTTATCCGGCAAATCAATAATGTGATGCTTATCAGTTTTTTGGTAAGTTTCCACACATTCTTTAGGTGACTTATCATTAAGCCAAAATTTTAACTTCTTCTGATCAGCTTTTGATTCACTTGTAGGATCTGCAACAGTCATTTTGTGAGATTCCAGTTCCTTCTTTTCAGGTTGTAGTTCCATTTCCTTCGTTTTTAACTTGTAAATATGATATTGAGTAGTAATTCTAGGCTTAGACTCATTTTCTTTGTAACTTCTTAACAAACTAGTACAACTATTAAGTAAATATTCAAGCTCCATTTCTGAAATTTTTATTTCTTTAGCATAAGTATCGGCAGTCTTTTGGCAGGATTTGAGTTCTTTATGAGAAAAATTTTGTATGTTCATGTTATGGTGACAATTCTGAACAGTCTTTTGGGAATATTTAAAATCGTTTGCATCTTTTGGTTCTAAATTGTAAGTATATTTCCTAGTAGTTTTTTGGCAGAATTCTAGATTGTCTTTAGAGCTGATTTCATCTAGCATGTCAATAGTGCAGTGCTCAGCAACTTTTTGGTGAGTTTCCACATCTTTCTCTGTAGGTAATGATTTGTTACCACATTCATTTAGCAAAAATTCTAACTTCTTTCTAGCTTTTAATTCTTTTTTTAATACTTCAAAATCCTTCTCTTTAGCTTTTAGTTCTATTTCCTTCCTTTTAAGCTCCAAATCTGTAACTTTCATTTGATTAGCATAAGTTTCTACTGTTTCTTGGCAAAATGTGAAGTCTCTTTCATTAGATCTTGGTTCCAAACATTGAACTTTCAGATTATGGGAATTGTTTTCAGCAGGCTTTTGGGAACATTTCAGCTCTTGTACATCTTTTGCTTCTAAATCATGAGTGATATTTTTCGGGGTTCTTTTGCAAGATTCCAGTTCTGTTTGTCTAGATTTAATTACTTCTATATCTAAAACATGGTCCTCTTCATCTTTGCAGTTAAGTTCTAGCTCTTTCTCTTCAGATTTTAACTCATTAGGAAGGTTTTCTATCATCTGTTTGCAAGATTCCAGCTTCTTTTCTCTAAATTTACAATTATAACTTTTATAGCAAGATGCCTGTTCTTTCTCTGTATTTTTTAGTTCCTCATCTTTAGTTCCTGATTCTAAAGCATACGTTTTAGTAGTCTGGTGGCACACTTCAAATTCTTTATCTTTAGCTCTCACTTTGCACAGCTCCTGAGATTCAAGCTCTTTATTTTTAGTTGCTAGTGTACAAGCACACTCCTTTTTGAGAGACTCTAGTTCTCTTTGTTCAGTTACCAGTTTAAAAGCACATTCTGCTAATTTTAAGTTTAGCCCCTCCTCTTTTGTTCTCATTTCATTGGCACTTTTTTTAGCATTGTTTTGGCAAAATTCTAGTTCCTCTTTTTGAGACCTTAGATCTTTTTGGTAGTTCTCTGTAAGTTCTTGGCTCAATTCAGCCATATTTTCCAGTTGCATATTTTTATTGTGCAATTTAGTAGAATAATCTTCCAGGGTATTTTTTAAGGATTGCATTTCTCTATCTTCTGAGTTTCGCTTAAAAAAAAAAGATTCATTAATTTTTTTGCAGGATGTAAGCTCCTCATATAGTATTGATGAATTAGCACTTGAAGTAGATGCTGCCTATATTTTAGAAGAGCAACAACAAATAAACAACAATTTAGCTTTAATATGTCAGTATTACATGTAACTAATTGTATTTTTAATACTTTGCTAACTGTAACATCTGTTTAGTCATTTTTAAATTGTATTTTTCTAACAAAAATTGTTGCTCATAGAACTATACAACAATAGTATTTTTATTTCAGTTAAATATTTATTTTAGCATAGCATATTTGCCTATCACATACTTGTGGATTTCTTGGTTTTGAATCTATTGAAGTGGATTCTATTGGAACCATAGTATGACTGAATTGGGATTTATTTATTTGTCTTTCCAATTGAGCATTACGCTTTTGAAATTTCTTTAACTAAAAAATGAATAAAATAAAGAAATATATCTTTTTCTCAAGAAATGACTTTTATTGTAATCTGGAAGTGTTCATGCATGACATGAACAAAAATGTATGCTATTTCTATTGCATTATGAAAATGTAGTGTAAAGAATAGCGCTTTATCTATGTAGGACATTGGATATATTTGACATCATCTCGCCATATGCACACAACGAACCACATACATAACAATTTTATACACTCAAATAATTACTACTTATCTAAATTCCAATGTTATTGTACTAAACACTAGTGCACATGTGAGTAGGTAACTTCTTAGCAACCTCACAGTAGGTTTTTCCCCTCAAATAATATATTCAAGTTAGGGAGTAGCAATAATTATTGCTTGGCCTTTTTCCCCAGTGAGTGGTAGGGATGGGGAGGAGGATCTGGCCCATGAGACCAGCATCTATGCTAGTAAATAAAGCTTGCTGGAATAATCAGTATCTTAACTACTTAATTAGCTTACTTAGCTAGCAGTGTTGATCTGTAATGTGAAGAATTAAATGGGTTTGTGATGATATTGGATGTAAACCATTTTTCTTATTCATAATCCAGATATAAAAAGTAATTGTGTTAAATTTTGTTAAATTTACCAACCTTTAGGAATAAATTGACAAAGGAGAACAGCATTATAATTAGCCAATTAAATTTTCTTTTATTCCAATGGGAAATTCTAGCAGCTGTAGACAGCATTTGTATTATTTGTGTAGATTTCTTCATTTCCACCCCACCCTGGCCAGAAGGGGGGACGCCAGCGTTGACTAAAAAAAAAAAAAAATTCAACGCTAATTCTGCGCGAGAGTATGATTGTACTCGACCCCCGGGGTGTGACTAAAATGAGCCATCCCGCAGTTCTTATCAAAGAATTCTTCGGATTGGTCCCCTACCCTAGCCCTAGCCCCTTGCGCGGCGCTATAATTGGTCACGCGCGGAGCTATAATTGGTCACATGATTTGATTAACCAATGAAATGAGTTTTTTGATAAGAACTGCGGGACTGTAGACTAAAATACGGACCGGACTAAATACGCGAAAAACTCGCGCACCGCGAGCGCGCATGCCTGGACTCCATGTAAAATTTGTCTAGAACTATAGTATGTACTTTCTTATTTCTCGTTCAGTGGCAATGAGTTGAAGGGAAATATTTGTTACTTAGCAAAGGAAATAAACATAGCCCAGACAGCACTTATGTAGTGTTGTCAGCATCAACATAACATTTTTGTAAACATTGCCGTTATTTACTAGCATTCCATTATTGTATTGCATATTATCATATAATTATAATTGTTCTTGTTGTTACCATTGCCATAATAATATTACAACTACTATATTAATAATAACAACAAAAATAAAAATAATAAAAATAAAAATAATAACAATAATGAGTAATAAAAATAATAACAATAATAATTGTGCTTATAGTAGCTACTTGGACTGCCCTCAGAAAGGCATAACAAGTAGAACTGCCACCAGACTTGATCTATATTATAGCAGATACTGCACCCTCAGCAGTAACTAAATCAAATACTCCTCCAAGGCTCAGGTGTGTATAAAGGAGCAATTAATTAATAGCATAAGAGGTGTGAAGGTAACTTCAACCAAAGACTTATTGAAGATATGATGGGATAGTTAAATATTATAGCCATCCACCCACAAGTATAACATAAAAAGAAACTAGGCACTGACTGTGCTCATTAGGTGGACATTATGAAACTTTGTGTCTGTGTTGCTGTAGGGAAGCCAATATTGATTGTACAACCAGTGAGTGTTGGTCCAGCAAACAAGGACTGATTTGCAGTACCACTTGATGAAGTACTAGAAATTGAAGGTTCAGGCTTCCTGTATGAGCTCAAGACATACAGGGCTGGAGAAAGCCCCATTTTAGTGGTCATGCCAAGAAGAGGTGTGGTCATGGTTGTGGCCAGTACACAGAGATATGTAACGAAATGTGCCACTTTTAACTGGACATGTGCTTTAATCAAATGACAATGAATTACACTGAAAGTAACAATAAAAAAAAACTTTCTTATGTGATCATTGCTTGCAACGAAAGTGTTTCGCTATAAACATGCCTTGTTGCTTTTCTCTATGAATATGTAATGTCATCCCAAAAAAGTGGTCAGGCCATAGCCCTTTGTTATTCTAGTGAGGCCTTTTTATAATTGTTGAGACTTGCATATTTTTGTGTCCAGTTAATTGAATAATTTGAGTTTCTGGTATATTATGTTTTGTGAGACAAGTCACCATCACTTTTCTTTGCTTTCTTCCCAGACAATCTTACAGTTGCAGCCATCTTCTTCATTATTGTGTTAATTCTGTCATTACCCATCATTTGCTTTTTGTACCAGATGTTGTCATTTAAGATGATAGTTCACAGCCAAATAAAAAGGTGATTCAGAAGTGCACATTTCTGAGGGGCGCTTTTGAAGAAACATTTCAAAAGTATGAAGTGGGCAACAAGATAAATTATTTGGGGTGCTCCACATTTTGGGCTTAAATTGTCTGCTTGGATTAGTCTCACCTGAGCATATTTTGGTGTCTCTCTCATTAAATTCAATGTATTTGGGGCCACCTGGAATTGTTTGGATAGCAAAATTTCCGTACGTTAGTTTGTAATGTTCGTCTCTGCCACGCAATCCCATGTGCAGTGTGAGTAAAAACCAAACAGTATTTAATAATACCTCTGGACGAGAGTCTCCTAAAGTTCCTAAGGCCTACATTGAGTCAATATCACTGATTTCTAAAGCTTCAGCTGCTTTGCTTTTTTTCCCCTTTTCCTTCTTATTGTCAGTATTTTTAATTTTTCCCCTCGAGAATGCAAATTGGTGTCTCGTAAGATATGTACGGCTCCAAAATGTTGTTGTGTCAAATGTGGTCAGTGTATTATCACTCTTCCTCACTTTACAAAAAAAATGTTCTAATATACGGTCTAATTCAGTTGGGGGTATTTAGTCTATTTTTCTGTACTCCCTAACCAACTCAAACCAAGTATACCACTTCCTAAAATCTCATATTGCCTTCTGTTTTGTATTTATAGTTGTTTTGTTGGTTAACAAACAATTCCAGCTCTTGGTCATTTAAACACACAGAATTCAGTGATTTCTCTTGTCCTTCGTTGTGAACTGGGTTAGAATCAATCCTGTCCGTAGTGAGTCCTCGTTGGTGTTCGAATTCTGTCTTGAACATTTTAAGGACTTCATTGTTGAAAAACCCCAGTATTGAAGTATCTTCAGCCTTATGTTTGATGAGAAATTTAATAGTTCTGTGAAGTGTTTCAAAATGTTGTTGCTAAGAATTAGTTTTGTCTGTTGGGATATGGCATGAGTGGCCCAGGCATGAGTGCCAATACTAGTGACAAACAAGTGATATTTCACGGTATTCAATGTATAACCTATAACTTATTAGTAGCATTACTATTATTGTATTTATTTTATTATTTACTAATATTATTATAACTATTATTATTATTATCATTATTGTTATTATTTCATTGTTATCATCATCATCATCATCATCATCATCATCATCATCATCATCATCATCATCATTATTCAGTCATTCTTGGCTGAAATAATTATAATAATAGCAATTTTTTCTCATTCTAACAGCCAATTATAGTTAATTAAAACTTAACCCGACATTTCGACTTCTTGCTGAAGGACCCCTGAAGAGGACTTTGGCAAGAAGTCAAAACATCGGGTTAAGTTTTAATTAGCAATAGCAGCTGTTATAACCAGAAAAATTTGCTATTATCATCATTATTGTGATTATTATTGAATTCTAGCTTGCGCAACCGTTTGCCATTTTATTTTGAAGTGTAGATATAATATTATGTTAATGAATTTTATAGCTAATTAAAGCGTGTATGGCAGTTTACCCTTGTATAATTTGTGATGGTAGATGCATCTGAAGTGGCCCAAAACCATATAACTCAAAACTTTCTCAAGAAAGAAATTAAGTACTATGATTTGCTTCATAACAATGTATATAGCTACCTTCGAAAACATTGTGTAAAATGTATTTTTTCAGAAGACTTGCTGTAACTTTAGTTTTGCAGCTTCAAAAATATTATCTGTATAGGAACTTATGTAATTAAATAAGCTATTATATTTAAAAATGTGCTTATAATTTAATAGTCTATTCCAACCCACAGTAATAACTGTGGTGTGTTCACTTGCACGATGAGTTTTAAATCATTGGTTATTTTAAACCAGGCTATTTTCCAACGACTAATGATGCAATGCTATTTTGTAATTTTTAAATTAAATTTAGTGTGCCAGGCATCAAAGAATAAGAATCCCTTTTTTTTTTCTAAACGGGTAACATTGTATTTGCTCCTATACCCTAAGTTCTTGCATTTAATCTATTGTTTCCTGCAAGATGATCTTCTGTCAATTCAATATTGGATATGCTATGAATTGTATTTATTAAAAAAGAAGAAGAGGCGATGGTGCACACCAAATACTGAATGGAAAGATCACTGAAGTAATCATATTCATGAGTTTTAATAAGAATGTGGGGGTGTAGGGGTGGGGTGTGTGGGAGCTGAGCCCATAAGCCCCTTTACGTATTCCTTGAATGTCAAACTTGATGCATATTATTTTTTCTTCCTAGAAAAGGACTCAGAATACTGGCCCATGCAGAATAATATAAAATGGAGAATTAAGTATTAAAATAAGTAATTAAAATGGTATTACTATAACTGCATGTGCCAATTGTTAGCTGTTAACATCATAGAAATTTTGAAATGTTCACATTGGCCACAATTTAGTTCATAATAATTTGTACTGTTAATGCACTTGTTTAGTATTAGGAGGGGATGAGGGGAGGGGGGGGGGGGGGGGGGGGGGAGGGAGAACTTCCAACATTCACTAATAACGTATTTACCATATATAATATGGGGCATGCAGGCCTCTATATTCACATTAAAGGAGTCCACTTCAAGTATCCCTCTATATAATTTCAGCACTTGAATGTGATGGTGAGTCCTGGCATAAACGTGGAGTTTGAAGTTATAATTCAATGTTATTCTCTTATGCAATATTTATGGCCTTGTTTACAACATTCTGTGTTTAAAAGGCGAATCCCCGGTATGTCCTTTGACCAAGCTCCTTCTTCATTCAAACTTAAAAAGTAGTCGTGCAAAGAAGAACCTTCCAGAATAGCTCACTATTCATCAGTATGTTTAATTCCAGTTGTTGTTGTTTTTGTGTACTAAGCTGCTGTAATTTGTTCTAAAATGATATCTAGGAAGTTGACAAAAACTGGCCACCACAATTTTCCACTCATTGTGAAATCAGTACCCAACTTATGGCCTTTCGTACACAATATGTAGGACACGTTTCCAAATACAGTATGGAAAACTCTTTCTTTAGCTAAAATTCACTAAGAGATACTTCAAAATACAGGAGGAAAAACTGTTGCATACTCTTTAATTAGCTAGAATTCACTAACACATGTGTCCATGCTTCAAAATAAGTGAGTGGAACTGTTGCGTACTCTTTAATTAGCTAGAATTCACTAACACATGTGTCTACGCTTCAAAATAAAGGAGGGAAACTGTTGCGTACTCTTTAATTAGCTAGAATTCACTAACACATGTGTCTACGCTTCAAAATAAGGGAGTGGAAACTGTTGCGTACTCTTTAATTAGCTAGAATTCATTAACACATGTGTCTACAGTTCAAAATAAAGGAGGGAAACTGTTGCGTACGCTTTAATTAGCTAGAATTCACTAACACATGTGTCTATGCTTCAAAATAAGGGAGTGGAACTGTTGCGTACTCTTTAATTAGCTAGAATTCACTAACACATGTGTCTACGCTTCAAAATAAGGGAGTGGAAACTGTTGCGTACTCTTTAATTAGCTAGAATTCACTAACACATGTGTCTACGCTTCAAAATAAGGGAGTGGAAACTGTTGCGTACTCTTTAATTAGCTAGAATTCACTAACACATGTGTCTACGGTTCAAAATAAAGGAGGGAAACCGTTGCGTACTCTTTAATTAGCTAGAATTCACTAACACATGTGTCTATGCTTCAAAATAAGGGAGTGGAACTGTTGCGTGCTCTTTAATTAGCTAGAATTCACTAGCACATGTGTCTACGGTTCAAAATAAAGGAGGGAAACTGTTGCGTACTCTTTAATTAGCTAGAATTCACTAACACATGTGTCTATGCTTCAAAATAAGGGAGTGGAACTGTTGTGTACTCTTTAATTAGTTAGAATTCACTAAAACATGTGTCTACGGTTCAAAATAAAGGAGGGAACATGTGTTAGTGAATTCTAGCTAAGGTTATATAATTACACCAAAGCTTATTAAAGTGTTGTTTTGGAAGCTGCATCACTGACAACAAAATAATTCCCATCTACAAGTACTGTCTCAGCTACGTTTTTCTTACCTTTGCCAAGTAACAAAATAATATTTCTCTTTCACTCATTGCCACCGAAAAAGAAGCAGGGTAGTACCAATATTGTTACCAATAAGTTGGATGCGGAGAGACTAGTTTACATGGAGTCCGGGCATGCGCGCTCGCCGTGCGCGAGTTTTTCGCGAATTTAGTCCGGTCCGTGGGTCCGGTCCGCCGGTCCATGTTTTAGTCAGACCCCTCGCCACCCACGTAGCGCGCAGAGCGTAGCGGTCCGGTAAAGGGTCTGGCTACGCCGGACTACCGCGTTGCTGGGTGTCTGGGACCCTGGTTTCTATTTGAATAACATTCGATCTCAAACCGCATCCCATTGGAACATATGTGACAGGCTCTGGGAAAACCAGGCATTTCGGGCAAACCAAAAAAAATGAGTTTTTTATGTTAATAAAAAGCTACAATATTTATCTCAACTTAGTGCTAAAATACTGGAGGGTAAAACCTTTGACTCGCACAGAAACTGGCAGTTGAACTGGGCTGTAATTCAGCAAAGCAATTGAACTAGAAATCGTGAAAACATAAATTGAATTTCCACTTCCGGTATAATTAACGTTTCCGGTTATGCGGTACGCCCACACAAATCAATTAACTGTTGCTATGGAAGGTAACTCCGATTCTATACCTTGCAGGTCCACGCTGCCCGGGGGATCTCTGAGACCCGTCAACTGACAGCCAACTGATCAAGAATGACTAACACACAAACGGAACTGCAAGAGTTATGAAGCCTCAAAGTCTCAAAAGTAAACGCCACTATTTGGAAACAGAGGAAGACTACGGAAGCTGGAATTTCGTCCACCGCTTGCTATAGCTAATTGTTACAAAGTTGTCGATTTTGTTTTTCTCATTTCTATTTTGTTTTATATTTATTCACATTTTCACGTGATTTTTTTCCAGTCGGGTCACGACTGTACACTATATTAAAAAACTAAATCGACAACTTTAATTACCTTGTTAAGTTATGCCGCAGTACTAAAAATGAAAGACTAACTCTTCGTCCTTCTGGACTTGGACTGCAAAATAGATTCCAATTGTCTTGCACTTTTTTGCTACTGTGCAATTTTCTAGCCCCGCCCTCCGTTAGCTGAGTTAACTATACTTACCACGGTCTGCCAGGAAGCTCTTACCTATGCGCGGGTATTTAAGGTCCGCCCTCTACCTCTACAACTCGGTGGTTTCGTGGTTTATTGCTCAATTAAGCCGCGCGCGAGCGTTGTTATGGGACGACGTTATGTGCAGAACGGCTGACCCTCACCTTTGACCTATAGAGCGCGGCCGATCAAACTAACTTTGAACCTTAAGCACGCGCACGCGCAAATGGCTGACCATTGCTGCGGGACTGACCATTGCTTCGGGGCTGACCATTGCTTCGGGGCTGACCATTGCTGCGGGGCTGACCATTTCTGAGCCAACAGACCCACCTCAATCATGCTGAAGTACATGATTACTTGGAAAAATAGCTGTGGGTACACATCAATATTTTGCAACTGTAGTTTTTTAATAATAATACTACTTCAATTTTGGACGTGACTGCTTATTCTAAAAGTTGAAGCTACTGTGTGACACATATTCTTAAGTCGACAGACCACAACTCCATAAAGTTCATGGAGCAATCTACATGTGTATGTATCTAGAGTATCTAGTAGTGACAGTGAGAGCAGCATATAAGTACTTTTCCTGGGTCCATGCATCTCACTCGCCTCCTCCGCATCTCCTAGCCCCCCCCCCCCGCCCTTCCTCACCCATATATGTTCATAGAATGTTTCTCCAATTTTGTTAGAGTAAATCATAGCATTGTATTACTAGTTAAATACAACTTCAGTACGATCAACGTGACGACTCAAGGCAGCACTAAGAGGTCACCACTAAGAGGTCACCAACTGAAGGAACCTTGAGTATGTTAGTTAGTCAACTTTATTCTGAAATTAATGCAGACTGCTCGTAAGCTAGTATAACATTCACAATGCCATTGACAAAATACTAATGAACTATTCCAAAAAATAAAATACTGTAAATTTCCAGTATGAAGAAGCTCTTAAAGAGTTGGATTATGACAGTGTCAGTGATAGGTTTAATTGTCCTCAATACTCCAGTAGATTTTCCTTCAAACAAATTGTCACTAGAAACGTCCACATCAATTCCTTGGACACTCTTTCATCTCCAACCTGTAACAAAGAAGGGAAAATAATCACATGTTACCAATTTTTGGTGTTCCTTTCAGGAACACAATGCTGTTTTCACTACAGTACAGTACAGCAGTTGATGTTACACTGCTTATCTCTACTCGATAAAGGTCTCAATAATAACCTTTATAGGAATGCTTAATTAGAAAACTAAATATACATTATGAATGTAAGAACGTAAAAAAACAACAACAAGAAAAGTACCACTTACTAAGATGAGTGAAAGAGACCACAATGGCACTCTATATACTGTACACATGTAAGTGTATACAATATATGAGTTTGTACACAAGGAAGCCAGGTGTGATGAGCCCCACAACAAAAACTTTAATTTGTACAGACATAGCAGCAAAAGCTCTACAATTTACTCATGGGCTGATACACAATTTGTAATAATTGAAACTATCATTTCTGTATGTTCATGTATGTGCATGTGATACAGAGAGTACTTATGATTGCAACATTGTGCTCGCATCTATCAGGGGAATCCTGTACAAATGGCATCAAAATGTTGGATGGCTTCACTAAACTTTGCTCTAATTACAAAAAAGGGGTGTTGCTTGCCAGTCAGAAAGCATTCAAATGGACTCCTTTTGTTACAAACAATGTAAAAGTAGTAAATGTAAGAGCAAATGCAAACAGTGGTGTAGGAAGATGATTCGGTATGGGTGGGCTCGAAGGGCAAGGTTTTTTTTTTTGTGGTTTGCAGGTGTTCATGCGAGAAATCACATTGATCCTGGCATACACGCACTACACTAAGCAGAAACAGAGTAACTATAGTGCAGTGAAGACCCACTAGTGGGTATGGTAACATCAGAGTTCCAGTTAAGAACAGTCAATGACAGTGTTGAGGTGATAAATATAAACAAGAAACAAATCATCGACGATGCACGACGGTACACGAAAACAAAAACAAATGAGCATGCGTGAATACTAATGATGAAATAATGTGTGATGTTATAGTTGTTCTGGCAGTCAGAGAAAACATGAAGCTGTTGGCTTCACATAGGGTACTAACTGTTGTGGAAAAGGTCCCCCTATCGTCACGTCGTAATTATGTGAGCAAATAATTTCTTGCAATTTGAGATAGTTTTGCTTAATCCTGAGAATTTAACAAAAAGAAAAAGAAAGATAGATTGCAAAAGATTCTACTAAACTTTTCTAAGCAGTACGAAACATCAGAACCATCTTTACATAAGTATTTAGAAGAATACTACATATGTTACACTTGTAATACGTAACTAAACTATTTGTCGCTCAATGTAATACACGTACATTACATGTTATTTCACAACAATGGGCAATGTGCTAGGAAGATTGGCCTTGCTGATGTAGATACAAGCATGAATATTGAAAGACATGTTTGCAGTAACATTTTTAACACATGGTGGAATTCTAATATTAAATTAATTTGCTTCCATCAGCTCAAGATTAATGAATGGCAAAGTAAACAAAATAGTTGATGGTCTCTTTCATATTTTGATGCACACATACTTCCACTAACTAACAAAAGAACTGATGTGGAAGAAAGTGGGTAGAGAAAGGGAGACATCAACATGGGATAGTCTAGTATTGCCAGACCCTTTACCTACTGGTAGACTGACATAGAACAGTTTGTTAACTGCAATTCGCCTTATTGGTATGGTTACCTGGTGTCATCCTCCTACACATTGGCAGTCTGTGCTGATGTGAGCCTGTGGTTATGTCTGCGCATGTTCCTTGAGGGGTGGTGGTGTGACAGTCAGACAGACCACCTTAATGTAGCTGTCCAGGGCAGGCTGCCTGTCATTCAACATCTAATACTACTGCGTACTGCCCCTCACAGCTATTAGGCCAAGCAGCCCTTCAGCTAATCACTAAGTGTGATACGTACACTCTGCCCTTGCTCAGGTCTTCTTACCTGGGCATGTGGTCTCTCACTTATTAACAACTGCTGGGGGCACTCTCCCCTTACTCGACAACCACTACCCAGATTGTGTTCCTGGAGTCTACTTAGACTCCAGTGTGCAGTGAAAGCAGGTGAGATGGGAGTATACAGGCCTGGTTTACTGAAGCTGTGCCCACTCGGGTTACCCGAGACAGACATGGTGGCTGGAGTCATCCAGGTACCAGGTGCTGATCACAGCTCCAAGGTCAGTGGCACCACTCCCTTCTCCGAGGAACCAATACGTATTCACTGTATGGCCACATCACAAAGCCTGTGAGAGGGAGAAGGTTGGGGGTCAAGGGTAGTTCAGCAGTACTCTTGTCATAATGATCAGCAATGTGTATGCATGTCTGTACTTACAGGTATACAGCCTACTATCATTGGTAAGAGAGCTGTCAACCCCCTTTCCTAACCTATCACTTATAGCCTTGGGGGTGTAGGCCGCCTCCTGCAGCCCTTTGGGGGGACTCCAATGCAGGGCAATTAACGCTAATTGCCACTGACCTGCTGAGTCTCTCACCCCCAAGGCCACACAGAGGGGTGGGTCCAGGGAGGTGGAGAATCTAACCTCACATGCTAACAGTAACCATAACTCCTCTCTACACCACTCTTTCCATAGTCAAGTGGCTTATGACTCCAAGGTTTACTCCTATAAATGCGAGTGAGACACTCTCCGGGGTAACACAATTGGGGATGTTTGTTTGTAATTGTATGTGTGGACGTACGTATGTCATTTGTACTTTGACCCTCGCATATTTTTGTGTTCGCTCCGTGTTCGACCCCATCCCAAACTTCACTAAAAGGAATCCTCTGATTTAGCGATCATTACCAGTATCACCCTAGAAAGCGAATTATTTTTTACCAATTTGAATTCTTAGCGGGTGCAGTTAAAACTCAAAAACTTGTGGGAGCTCCATTCTATTTGAGTTAGTGGCGGTGGTAAGTTAATACGCTATTTGTCACAGTTATAAGCCGTATGCAACAGTATTTACTTGAAAATTCATTGTCCACTAGACGAACCACGAAGGTTAAGTCTTGCGTAGACATGTCAGTTGTGTGAAAGTATTGTGCGTTACAACTACTAAGAACATCCCTCCCCTGTTGCATTATCTGCTCCACATCCCTATTCACATGGAACTTCAAAAGTTGGCATTAGCTATTAATAGTAACAGTCGGTGTGCCTGGTGGAGGCAGCAACAGACACAAGTGAGAAGGAACATGTCCTGATCGCGTGACGGGTAATTGAGTGAGTGCCATGCAGATGCATATGTGAGCCTGAGAACAGATAGGCAGTGAGTCTGAGAATACATAGGCAGTGAGCCTGAGAATACATAGGCAGTGAGCCTGAGAATACATACATAGGCAGTGAGCCTGAGAATACATAGGCAGTGAGCCTGAGAATACATAGGCAGTGAGCCTGAGAATACATAGCCAGTGAGCCTGAGAATACATAGGCAGTGAGCCTGAGAATACATAGGCAGTGAGCCTGAGAATACATAGGCAGTCAGCCTGAGAATACATAGGCAGTGAGCCTGAGAATGTATAGGCAGTGAGCCTGAGAATACATAGGCAGTCAGCCTGAGAATACATAGGCAGTGAGCCTGAGAATACATATGCAGCGAGTATGAGAATACATAGGCAGTGAGCCTGAGACTACATAGGCAGTGAGCCTGAGAATACATAGGCAGTGAGCCTAAGAATACATAGGCAGTGAGCCTGAGAATACATAGGCAGTGAGCCTGAGAATACATAGGCAGTGAGCCTGAGAATACATAGGCAGTGAGCCTGAGACTACATAGGCAGTGAGCCTGAAAATACATAGGCAGTGAGCCTGAGAATACATAGGCAGTGAGCCTGAGAATACATAGGCAGTGAGCCTGAGAATACATAGGCAGTGAGCCTGAGAATACATAGGCAGTGAGCCTGAGAATACCTAGGCAGCAAGCCTGAGAATACCTAGGCAGTGAGCCTGAGACTAGATAGACAGCAAGCCTGAGAATACATAGGCAGTGAGCCTGAAAATACATAGGCAGTGAGCCTGAGACTCGATAGACAGCAAGCCTGAGAATACCTAGGCAGTGAGCCTAAGAATACATAGGCAGTGAGCCTAAGAATACATAGGCAGTGAGCCTGAGAATACATAGGCAGTGAGCTTGAGAATACCTAGGCAGCAAGCCTGAGAATACCTAGGCAGTGAGCCTGAGAATACATAGGCAGTGAGCCTGAGACTACATAGGCAGTGAGCCTGAGAATACATAGGCAGCGAGCCTGAGTGAGAATAGACAGGCAGCGAGCCTGAGTGAGAGTGAGAATAGATAGGCAGCGAGCCTGAGTGAGAGTGAGAATAGACATGCAGCGAGCCTGAGTGAGAGTGAGAATAGATAGGCAGCAAGCCTGATAGTGAGAGAATAGACAGGCACTGAGCCTGATGGAGTGAGAATAGATAGGCAGCAAGCCTGAGTGAGAGTGAGAGAATAGATGACAGCAAGCCTGCGAGTGAGAGTAGACATGCAGTAAGTCTGATAGTGAGAGAATATAAGCCTGATAGCGTAAGACTAGACAGGCAGCGAGCCTGAGAATGACGGCCGTGAGCCTGATAGTGCAAGAATACACAGGCAGTGAGCCTGAGAGTAAGAAAATAGAGACAGGCAGCAAATGTGATAGTGTGAGAATACGTCCAGTATCAATAGCGTGAAGGGCAGCGTGCCCTGCATAGACACTATTAAAGGGCCCCGTGGACTGTCATACCTCTAGTAAAAATCTAACTACAATATGCACTAGAACCTCCTACCTATGCTCTATATAATGCCACACTGGCCATAGTGTAGTGTGGCTTATGAGTCCTAACACACATCCAGCACTAGTTCATTTTCTAATCTCTCTCATCATGTAACCCCTCCCTTCTCATGTAACACTCACATCAGCATAAATCTCAATGTACCTGACTGATTCAGGAGTTTCTATGCTTTCGAGAAAACTGATCACTTTGACAGAGCCAATCTTGGCAATACCGTGAGAGGGTCTGGCCATTACTAAATACTGCAGATCCATTACTAAATACTGCAGATAGTTACTAATATGCAATGGACGATGATGATCATAAATTGTTGCATGAAGGTTAGAATAAGAAGAGTGGGAGCCGGCCATGCACCCCACACCTGTAACGAAGCCTATGCCTGACCATAATGAGGGTTGGCAGCATGCTCTCGTGATCTAAAGATAGCGACTGTGAGAGTAACAGCATCAGAACTAGAGTCCAACTCTTAACCTAACTGCACTAGTTAAGCAAGGCAAATGGACCAGCAGCATGCCCATGTATTGTGTATGAAAGGCCATAAGCCGGGTACTGATGATTTCACAATGAGGTGGTGGCTTGATGATGTAGATCCTATATATCCAACCTGACCTACAGAAAGCTAATTATTTAGAGTACAGACAGTATATCTCCAGCCCCTTACTATATATAAAAAAAACTACCACTGATGAGCAGTCATCCTTAGAGAGCTAATAGTGTCTGGTGAATCAGCCATTCTGGCAAGGCAGTAAGAGGTAGCTGCTAGGCTTAGGCTACAAGCACTGAGAACAGTGGCTATTAGGACTAATGTACTTGTGCCCGGGTGCCATTGCTCCACATGTGACACACCACATGTGGACACACCACATGTGACCACTTAACCGCATGGTCGCAGTATTTGCACGTCCTCTGTCGACCTTTACCTGGGTTCGGGTGATGTGATGGTGGGCTACATCTCCGTTAACTTGCTCACTCATCACGTAGTTAATTGTGGCTTAATTAGTGTGGGTAAAACCCCTAAGATAATAGCAAATTTTTCTTGTTCTAACAGCCAATAATTATTTCAGCCGAGAATGACTGACTACTAACTTGCGATAGTACTGGTCTCATATACACTGACATCTATGATTACATAACTTGACATACACATTTACATGTATATTTATTGTCACACAAACACTTGTGTCCTAGGTGACCACAACAAGCTAGCCAGAGCCACTAACTGCTGTGAGTGTTGGTGATACATTCTAGCAATGTAGACCTATTGGAACCAATACTTCCTTATATTACAAACACACTCTAGAGAACACTCACTTGCCATCCAGCAGTGTCAGGTAGTACATGATCATATGTTGACACTTCTTGAGCCATCATTCACAGCTGGTCTAAGTCAGAGACATCAAAAGCAGCTCCACCCACTCCATCCCACTACAAAGAAAAGCAATAGAAAAAGAAAACACACTGAAGTGAATAAATGCAATCATGAAATGTCAACTCATACTCTGCAAGCTAATCCCACCAAGAAATTGTTAGAAACAGTTCGAGAGGTATAGTCTCTTAAACATATTCACTAACACAGCGGTTCTGGATCTCTAGATTGGCCAGTTGTAACATAAGAAGAGGTAGGGCCATCCATGAACACATAGTATAATGCAGAAATAGATGGTCAAGATAGTGTGGAAAAAATATAACAACAACAACATTAATTTGAGAGGTTAGCCACAGGGAAGAAATCTCAGCTCTATCTAAATGATAGACCTTATAATAAATAAAAATTCATTATCCTAAATTAGATAAACTTAGCGAAAGATATAGAGAATGCAACAGTTGCAAATCCCCGATGTGTGGACAGTGCATATTTCACATGGGCCTCAATTTGGTGAACCAAGCATAAAGGAAAACATATAAGAAATTGAACATCTGAATAATTCAATATTATCCAAGAAATCCAATCATATTGAACTACTGCACACTAACCATTGTCACTACGATAAATTTATCTCTAGCCAACTCTCAGATACACTTCTGAGGATCTCATGACCCATACTGATTGTAGACATGTTCAATACACCCTATTATTCCTACTATCATTAGGGCTCTTCCGGCTTTTCACCCAGGGGGGAGCTAAGTTAGACAGCAATCGATATTTTAAATTAATCGTGCAATATACTTTATAAGATGTAATTCTGTACCAAGACTTAGAATAAAATATTACCCCCATTCTCTTTTTTTTGGTGTGTATTATTTATTTTTCCTACTACGCCTTATACCTTAGCCACTTTCATCATGTATACCACTGTTAATTAAAAAAATACCAGTACATTAAAGGAAAAACAACAACACAATCTCACTAGTACTAGGGAGGTTGGGGGGGAGGAATTTTATTAGGTACAGTGGCTGAGTGTTTGTCATGCTTGTAATCACAAAAAAATCTTACCTGACGATGACATGGAAGATGTATATAGATAAGAAAACCAAAAGGGAACATGTTTTGACTTTGTTCATGTTAAGTTATTGAATGTGCTTCATTATTACCTTTCATAATGTTTTCAGTAGGTAACAAATTAACAATTTCTAAATTTAATAGTACGGTGCGAAATTGCCCATTAAAAATGTATGGGGAAAATAGCTGTTCAATTGAAATCGCACGGGGAAATAAAATAATGCGTAACTAAGTGAAATAGCACGGAAACTAAGTGAAATACCACAGCTGAAATAGTACGGATAAGTGTGCATGCGTGCAGCATTAACCTTGAAAACCTACAGTTCAAGAGATTCTAGTTGGAGACAATGTCATTGTGTACCACAGAAGCTCTACCCGGAATTTTTTCAACATTTTAGGATGAGTTGTAGGCTGAACACGAAATTCCAGAGGAAGCTAATGCTGAAATACGAAGATAGTGAGTGACTGATACAGTGTAGCTACAAGTGCAAATGATAAAAAAAAAAAAGCTGGCCTACTATTAGCGAGTGATAGCACGTGTAACCTGTGCTATTAGGGATCAATAGCACTCATAAAGCATTCAAAATAGCACTCTCCGAGTACAATTTCAATTGCTTTACGAGTGTTATTGATCCCTAATAGCATGGTTACCCATGCTATTGTACCCACACTAGTAATATAAAATGGTATTCGATAACCCACACTTTCAGCAATGAATTAGCAGCAGCAATGAATTGGCAGCAGAATGATTAGTTCAGACAGTTACATGCTTTACAAGAGGGGGAGGGGAGAGGTGCTTAAAGAAAACTCTGTTTTTTTGTCATGGCAAATAATCTGGCATTCACCATAGCTCTACATGCAATTCATTAGCTATCTATTCTATACACATCAGAGTATTTAGTACACTTACTTGTTATCACACAGCATAAGTGAATTCCTGCTGTTGTAGTCCTCTCTTCCGTTATCATCACTCACCAGTAGCACAAAATGCAACCTAGCCAACAACGAGTAACTAACCACGAGCAACCAACCACCACCTACTTCAATCTTGCAGGGTCACCAAGGACAACTTCCACAGAGGTCGAAGGTGAAAGCTGGCACCAAGAGCGCGCGCAATGACATTGCGTGAGGTCAAAGGTGAGGGTCAGCCGTTCTGCACATAACGTCTTTCAAAAAAAACGGACGACGTTATGTGCAGAACGGCTGACCCTCACCTTTGACCTATAGAGCGCTACCGATCAAACGAACTTTGAACCTTAAGCGCGCGCATGCGCAAATGGCTGACCATTGCTCTGCGGGACTGACCATTGCTTCGGGGCTGACCATTGCTTCGGGGCTGACCATTGCTGCGGGGCTGACCATTTCTGAGCCAACAGACCCACCTCAATCATGCTGAAGTACATGATTACTTGGAAAAATAGCTGTGGGTACACATCAATATTTTGCAACTGTAGTTTTTTAATAATAATACTTCAATTTTGGACGTGACTGCTTATTCTAAAAGTTGAAGCTACTGTGTGACACATATTCTTAAGTCGACAGACCACAACTCCATAAAGTTCATGTGATGTGTATGTATCTAGAGTATCTAGTAGTGACAGTGAGAGCAGCATATAAGTACTTTTCCTGGGTCCATGCATCTCACTCGCCTCCTCTGCA
>WLWD01002089.1_pt1 | contig 23248 bp, 12 predicted proteins | sample 6712731 | NCBI WGS metagenome assembly WLWD01 (sample SAMN12718690, study PRJNA576275) | sponge metagenome | isolation source: marine sponge | host: Mycale hentscheli | place: New Zealand: South Island, Marlborough, Capsize Point | collected 2014-11-01
AAACCGGTTATAAAAATGTTCCACTACAGTTACAAAGAGTAAAGCTAACTACTGTTACATGAAGTAGAGCTTGTTATAAGAGTGTACAATTACTGGTACATAGTCTTGAGCTGGTTATAAGAATGTACCAATACTGTTACTTAAAGTACAGCTAGTTATAAGTATGTCCCACTACTCCTACAGTTACTTATAGTACAGCTAGTTATAGGGATGTACCACTACTGTTACATAGAGTAGAGGAGATTATAGGGATGTATTACTACTTTTACATAAAGTAAAGCTGGTTATAGAAATGTACCTCTACTGATACATAGAGTAAAACCGGTTATATAAATGTACCATTGCAGTTACATAGAGTAGAGCTCGTTATAAAAATGAACGACTACTGTTACGTAAAGTGAGCTTGTTATAGAAATGTACCACTACTGTTTCATATAATACTGCTGGTTATAAAAATGTACCACTACTGGTACATAGAGTACGAATAGTTACTGTTGCATAAAGTAGAGCTTGTTATAAAAATGTACCAATACTGGTACTTAAATTACAGCTAGTTATAAAAATGTACCACTATTGTTACATAAAGTAAAGCTGGTTATAAGAATGTACTTTTACTGTTACATAGAGTACAACTGATTATAGAAATGTATCGCTACTGTTACATAAAGTAAAACCGGTTATACAAATGTACCACTACAGTTACATAGAGTAGAGCAGGTTATAAAAATGAACGACTACTGTAACATAAAGTAGAGCTGGTTATAGGAATGTACCATTACTGTTACATAGATAAGAGCTGGTTATAGGAATGTACCAATACTGTTACTTAAAGTACAGCTAGTTAAGAAATGTTCCATTACTGTTACATAGAGTAGAGGAGGTTATAAAAATGTACCATTATGTTACATAGAGTAGAGCTGGTTATAGAAATGTACCAATACTGTTACTTAAAGTACAGCTAGTTATAGAAATGTACCACTACTGTTACATAAAGTAAAAGAAGTTATAGGGATGTACCACTACTGTTACATAAAGTAAAGCTGGTTATAAACATGTACCTTTACTGATACATAGAGTAGAAAAGGTTGTATTTTACATGTGTTCCATGTGTGTCTTTGCCAGTAGCCCGGAGAGTTAAACTCTACACAAAACACCAATACCCTAAAAACGAGCAATCTAGTCAACTACTGAACACAAATACTCTCCCCTTTACTCCCTCTATTTTGTTGAATGTTTATCTTCCAGTAAGTCCTGGTAGACATATCCACTAATAGAAGCCTTACATTGTCCTCCTTCAATTAAGTCCTCACTATAACAATCACTGCCTTCTTCATCGGCTTCTATTTCTCTGCAGATAAGGTCTGCCACTTTGTCAGGGAGAGTAACTGGTTAGACTCGCCATCTCTCTTGAACAATCCGACTTAGGAAAAAAAAATTCTATTTACGCGGAAATGATGCAATCAGTGTGTAATATTGAACCATTTGGTAAAGCATGGAAAAAAATTTTCAGTATTAGCGCGAGCATGTAGGCAGATAAATATACTGAAAGATTGTTAACATAAGTTAACATTTTGCAATGGGGCTTGAAGCGGAGGATTAAAAGTAATAATTAAAATAAATATCAAACTCCAAATGTTAAAAATTCTACCGGTACATAGATATTTTTTATACATTTGTTCAATACATGTCTTTCAAATGTTGGAGCTGATAAACATACTCTTTTGCATCCTCCACAAGTAAAAATTTTGGAGTTTCCCTACAAATATAAATAGAATAATGTTAAGGATGCTAGCACGCCACACACATCTTCCTAGGCAAAGTTGTTACCAAAATAAATATCGTTGTTATGGGCCAATTTCAAATATTTCTCATTGCTTGTAAGAAATTTTGTGTTGTTAGTAGACTTTCAAACAGTAACCTCACAAAAAATGAGAAGTTTCTTGCCACTAAACACTGAAGATATGAGCTTGTTACATTCTTAGAGATACATAGCACACTATCTACAAGAATTCAGATGTTTTACCATTCACAGACCCAGTAGTTATGGCCAACAAGAAGCCGTTCAGAAATTTACTATTTGCTTTTGGGAATTTTACATATTGTGTGCTGAATTTCCATCAATTTTTGAGCTTAAGGATGGTCTTACTACACGTGTGTATAAAATTTGAAGCCTTGCTGACCATCTGTGAGTAAGAAACTGTTTTCCGTACGTAAAGGTTGTCAAGACATCAGGACCGATAATGTTTGATGGGTGTGGTCAACTTAGTATTTCAGTAGCTCATCTTAAAGATATTTCAATGCCCATCATTTTAAGACTTGAAGTACGAAAAAAGACACATGTAAGACAAGGTCATAACCAGAAAAAGAAAATTGCAAAAAATGGTTGCATTCTCCCTTAATTCATGCTATTCTACACCAATCAACAGTGCCTGCTGACTGCTATGTGCTAAGACCCTTAAAACAATACACTAATACATGTGAACACTTACCGATCTCTGCAGCCTCTTGCAATAAGATTGCGGTTTCAACTAAAGTACGACATTAATCAACTACATTAATACCAACAGTACTGAATCAATTTATACTTACGTTATATTTTTTGTGTATCTCTCTCAGTTCCTCCATTCTTGAGTGGGATTCATCAGTTCGTCCATCGTTCTATATACGAAAGCAATTCATAATAAACTCATCATTGTTACTGATTTCATTAATGCTATAAAATCATAGCCCACTAATCCTACATTGGTATTGGTAAAGTCCGAAGTGCATTAAGCAAAGTTAAATGTAACCTCCATTAAAAAAATTATTCCAACAGAATAATAAAAGAAAAAAGAAAAAGCTAATGTATAAGTACAGTCGCCTGCAACAGCAGAAAGCTGCAAACTGTCCATTTTCCACTCAGAAAGCTTTAGTGTTCCTTAGCATCCTATACTATTCAAGATAGAAGAAGTCCTCCACACAACCATTTGGGCATCAGGTTAGCTCAGACAAAGAGGACATGCTACCATCTTCCAGAACCAGCACACAACTCCAGAGCAAGTGAAGAAGTTAAAGGATCTCCAAATCACTTTCTCCACAGCATGCACCCGAGTGTATGGATGTAGATGAAGAAAAGTAACAGCAAAGTTGACAATCAGAAGACAGCCAAGGGATAGCAAAAAGAAAGAAAGATAAAAGATATTTTCCTCCAGTGCATGTGAACTACTTATATATTATATCTAACTATGACAGGCGTGAATGTAACCCCAGTCCAACCATCTGTAATTTTCAAGAGCCCAAATTCACATGATCTGTATGATGTAAGATATATTAAATGAAACGATTAGCCACAAGATACTTAATGAACTAACGTTTTCGATTTATTTATCCATTACGTTATTTACATGCGTAAAATAAAAAAACATATTAATAATAAATATGACACATAAATTACAGAAGATTGGAGTCAACAACTGTAGAAACTTTTTTATGTTTGAGGTGGGACGAAGATCACCCAAAGGAGGAATGGCCTAATAAGTTAAAGGATCTCCAAATTCACTTTCTCCACAGCATGCACCCGAGTGTATGGATGTAGACGAAGAAAAGTAACAGCAAAGTTGACAATCAGAAGACAGCCAAGGGTTAGTAAAAAGAAAGAAAGATAAAAGTAACAGTTCAGTTAATATTTACTGGCCCCACTGAAAATATTTTCCTCCAGTGCATGTGAACTACTTATATATTATATCTAACTATGACAGGCGTGAATGTAACCCCAGTCCAACCATCTGCATATGAGTACACTTGTAACACTCGTGTTCATATTGGTCCTCATCTGATATTTTTTAAAACCAACGACATACAGAGTGTTCCCATTTGTTACACTTCCCGCATTGTACCATTGTGCAGAACTCCTAATGTACATAGAGAAGAAGAAAGAAGAAGGGAGGACCTCAGGAAAGATAGAAGATGCAAATAGGACCTGACTAAGGATTAAAATTAACAATCAATACCAAAATTAACAATCAATACCAAAATTATTGTAGCATTTGAAAATTTGGACCAATTGGAATGGAACAGGAGATATTGTGTCTTAGACAAGGATAAGCGGAAGCTGAGCTTCTTCAATGATACCGAGGTAAGTAGTTGTGGGAGTTGTTGTAGTAGCACAGATATGTTGTAAACGTAAACTTGCAATGCACCATTTAATGAACCAATTTTTCATTGATTTTGTGTAATTGATGGTCCAATCTCTAAGCTATGTAAGGTATTTCTTTTTATGTTTCTCCTTACATTAGGTTGTCGTCGTAATAACCCAGGTTTGAATTCTGGTCACTGCGGAGACAGGTTTGAGAGTTGACCCAGGTTCGAATCCTGGTCACAGCTTGGCTAGACTCAGATAGTGTCAGTTCAGTCCTGATGCAATGACAGTGACCAATGAGCAATTCTATTCTTTTTAATTATTTATTAGCTATTCGATAAATTACACTTAATTACATGTAAATACATAGCTATGTATAATGTTAGTGAGCATTTTATTTCACAATGTGAGAATACGTCCTCTTGTACAATGGTCTTATTCCTCCGTCCTCTTGTACAATGGTCTTATTCCTCCGAGTATTACCAAGCTAAGTGCGGGTCAAGCATCTTCTACTTGTCATCCTGAAGACGCACACACATACTTGTGCAAGTACAAGTACAGTAATTTTTTGTACATGTCTCTCAGTAATGACAACAGTTGAAAATGACTGCACCCGAAGAAATACTTTATTTAGGAATGAAGTGGTAAGCCATGAATTAGCAAATTTGGCATTTACTACTTTCATCACTAGCAGGGCAGGCAAACAAGGTAGGGGGAGAAAGAAAGATCTTGAGAGAACTCATCTCAGACTATCCAAGTATTCTAAGTTGTTAAAAATAATAATAATAATAATAATAAATAAGTCATAAAAACCAAAGGATTTATTTTTTGTACATATCTCCGAGTAATTGAAAACAACAGCACCAGAAGAAATACTCTTTTTAAAGATAAAGGGGTGGTTAGCCAAGAAAAAAATGCTAGTTTCAAACCAAGGTTCGAATCCTGGTCACGGCAACTTGTCCAGATTCTATTTAAACTATTTGATATTGAGTTATAATACAACAGACCGTACTGCCAACCAAATCCAGACACCAAGTCATCCACCGTGATCGTCTAAAGAAAAATAATTTTACAAAAGTTTGTTGCACAGTATCCAGGAGGTTCATAGGGACCGTCTAGAGGTAGGACATTAATTAGAGCTAGTTTATACAATAACAGTAATGGAAGACTAAGTTCAAGTTGGGCAATCACAAAAAGAAGCTGTTAAGGATCACAAGAAAGCCAAGGGCTGGCAAAAAGAAAGAAAAAGTATATAACAGTTAAATTGATATTTACTGGCTCCACTGAAGATTAGACCAACTTATGAAGGGTTCTCCAATGAGCACAAGAGTACTGGTTTAAGTGGTCACATGCTGATATTTACCAACAACACCGCAAAGCTGTTGTACCGGCAGACTGTCCTCAGCAGCGTCAACATGCCCAACATGGGGACCAACATGGGGACCACTGGTGTGAAGCCTCAAGTGTGCACTGATGGAAAATGTTGCATATTTAGAGGCTTCTGTATTCCCGTTGGCCGACTAAAATTGAAACATATAGACTTACCTCATAAGTTTCCCCGGTAAAATGAGTGCCAGGTAAATACCAATAGCCACCTGAACTCTTCTTTTTCTGAAAAAAACAAACAAAAAAAAACCAAGTAAAAAAAAAAAGTTAACATGCCACCAATGTGCTTTAGCAATCGAATTTTTGTGGTAAATATGTGAAATAATTATTTGAAGCAAGTTCTCGTATACAAAAACAATAACAACATAACAGCTAAGATTTCTCCACGGAGAATTTTCTTCACTACACATGCCCATAGCTAGCTAGTTAGTTAGTAGGTAGCTAGCTAGTTAACTATTAGATAGCTAGCTACAGGGGTGTAGTAGGCAAACTTGAAGTGGTCTGTCCCAAAAGTGGGTGTGGTCAGGAAGTGGGCGTGCCAGGAAGTGGGTGTAAACTTAATTAACAGTATTGACTGTTGTTTGCTAACAAAGGTATACTTTTTGTATGTATTTATTCCAAAACTAATTAAATACTTCCAATATTCCAAAACTAAATATTGAGTAGTGTAGCCAAGATAACGTACAAAGCAGCTGAAAATTCCTTTTTCTTTCCAAAGCTTCTCTTAAATTTGCTGCTGGCTGGTGCAGTTTCTGCTCCGTAGATGCTAATGAAGCCATATAAGTATTAAAGTTACAGCTCCGCGTGCACTGAGTGCTGGTGAGTCCACTGCATGCAACGATTACTACCCGTCGTTCGGTTCAGAAAAACTCATTACATTGGGTGGAGTTTGTACGCGACGATCCATACCTATTAAAAGATTAAAACATTAATTCCACAAATACAAATTACGCTCTATGTAAGACTTTTACAAAGTTAATCATCTTAGCATGACAAAGTTTTGGCGAGCGAGCGAGACAGTATTAGGGGTGGTCAATTGGTGGTTATACATATTTATAACCAGCTGTATTATATGAAACAGTAGTGATACATTTTTATAACCAGTTCAAAACTATGTAACAGTAGTGGTACATCCCTATAACAAGCTCACTTTACGTAACAGTAGTCGTTCATTTTTATAACGAGCTCTAATCTATGTAACTGTAGTGGTACATTTATATAACCGGTTTTACTCTATGTATCAGTAGAGGTACATTTTTATAACCAGCTTTACTTTATGTAACAGTAGTGGTACATTTTTATAACCTCCTCTACTCTATGTAAGAGTAGTGGTACACCCCTATAACTAGCTGTACTTTAAGTAACAGTATTGGTACATTCTTATAACCAGCTCAAGACTATGTAACAGTAATGGTACACCCCTATAACAAGCTCTACTTTGTAACAGTAGTCGTTCATCTTTATAGCCAGCTCTACTCTATGTAACTGTAGTGGTACATCCCTATAATTAGCTGTACTCTATGTAACAGTAGTGGTACATTGTATAACTAGCTCGAAATTGTACAAACAGTACACATGTAAGTCTTTATCCCAAGCCCTAGCTCTAGTCCCATAGGACCACCTTGTTGTACGTGATGTATCCCATCTGATACAAGCATTATAAGTGATTATGCATCAAACACACTACTTTACATAAGTGGTACACCAAGTACCACATGTGGTACAAACTATGAGTTAGAAGATAATGCCGAATGTACCTATGGTACACGAGAACTAGCTTGTAACACTTGTGTATGATATTGACTACAAATAAAACTTGAAATTGTACAAACGGTACACATGTAAGTCTTTAGCCCTAGCCCTAGCTCTACCTTGTGGTACGTGATGTATCCCATCTGATACAAGCATTATAAGTGATTATGCATTAAACACACTATTTCACATAGTTATTTGTAGTCAATATCATACACAAGTGTTGCAAGCTAGTTACTCGTGTACCACTCTAGGTACATTCGGAATTATCTTCTAACTCATAGTTTGTACCGCATGTGGTACATGGTGTACCACCTATGTAAAGTAGTGTGTCTGATGCATAATCACTAATAATGCTTGTATCAGACGGGATACAACAAGTACCACAAGGTGGTCCTAGGGGGCTAGAGCTAGGGCTAGGGTAGAAGACTTACTTGTGTACTGTTTAAACTGTACTTACGGGGGACCCTTTACCAACCACGTGGGGTGGGGCCATACAGAAACTATCACGTGCACGTGATATTCTCCTGTATCAAATGAATAATATAATTATATTGATTTTTTGGTTGTGTAATGTGCGTCAATTTTAGTGTTAGCCAACACCCAACTTGCTTAGTGCTACACATATTATGGCCAGTTTGAAGGAGATTGTAGGTAGGGAAGGGCGTGTTTTCGAGAGGGAAACTTTAGCAAGTGTCCGGCAACTTCCTAATGCAACAGTGAGCAGCAAATCACCGTATCTGCCTCTTCCAGGAATTGTAAATATCCGTACATCACCTTATTTTGGACCTGGAAGGTACCACAGATACAGAATTGACGACTTCCCTTCAAGAGCAGCACATTCTTATTCCTCTGTAAGAATAAGCATACTGAATTCAAGGGTTTTCTATCTGGCAATCACGCTTTTCGAGACTCTAATGTTTCGATTGATTGTGACCAAGGTCTTGGTGATATGTCAAATAACAAACTAGTATCACGAGGTGTTCAAAAAGTGGATATTATAATTCGGGCGGCACAAGAGACTCCAGTTGTACTCATAGAGGTTGAATCAAGTAGCAATGTTGAAAGCACAGTGGCCAAACTTTCGATCGGATTAATGAGTCAACTTCTATATTTGAGAAGACGTGGAATGTTTATCAATAAAGTCAAGGGTTTTTTCATGCCCGTTAATGAAGGATATGCTGAAGAAGTTACTGGTACATTTTTTGATGAAGACATTCAATTTGTGTTCGACAGGAAAGCGTTAAAACGTGATGAGGTTGAAGACTCCATCGTTCAGGCTTGGCGAAATCAAAAGAATTTGGTACCATTGCTCAGTAATTCTTTTTTATGTCTTCCCATTAATCCACAATCAATTCAAAGATGGTTTGGCGAAAACGCTGTTCAAGTGAGGTCTGGGCTTTCAATTGTCATACATGATAGTGAGAAAAAATTGTACTTCAAGTACAGTCTTGAGTCAATCGATCCAGAAATGAAGTTACTGTTTAAACGTAATAGACCTGCATTATCAGTCTATCCTGTTGATATATTCAATGCTCTTAATAAACTATTCATTCAATTTCCAGAAATGTTACCACCTATCAAAAAACACGATATTACTTCTAGTGCTATCTTGATTGAACTTGTAAATGGGACAATACAAGCACTACAAGAGTTGCATGAATTGGGCAATGCTCACAACGATGTGAGACTTGAAAATATTTGTTTTCGTCCCACAGACCATACTCCAGTCTTGATAGACTTTGGTAGATCTTGTGATGTGTCTAAATCTCTTTGGTCTGGTAGATTTGGAAATTCAACCATGCATGAGTTTCATGAAGAATCATGGATTGCCGGAAAACTTGACTTTAGGCAAGTGTCCATAATGATAACGTACATACAGAGTACGAATGCTAGTATAGATTATCACCAAATAAAAGTGAATGATCAAGCCCATCAATTTCTTCAACAGATGTTCTTTCAAGGTATGTTAAATGTTTAGCATGAATATTATACCAATAACATCCTCCGAAGTAAATAAGAAAAGAAAAAAAGATGCTAAATGTAGGAATATTTCCAGCATTATTCAAATGTGTTTCTGCAGTTGTCAAAAGCTGAATTGTTCCTACATTTTAAAAAAATGTAGAAATGTTTCCTACATTTTGGAAATGCAGGAAATTTCCTACATTTTTCCAATGTGTTTCTGCAGTTGTCAAAAGCTGAATTGTTCCTACATTTAAAAAAAATGCAGAAATGTTTCCTACATTCTGGAAATGCAGGAAATTTCCTACATTTTTCCAATGTGTTTCTGCAGTTGTCAAAAGCTGAATTGTTCCTACATTTCAAAAATGTAGAAATGTTTCCTACATTTTGGAAATGCAGGAATATTTCTAGCATTATTCAAATGTGTTTCTGCAGTTGTCAAAAGCTGAATTGTTCCTACATTTTAAAAATGTAGCAATGTTGCCTACATTTTGGAATTGCAGCAATATTTCTAGCATTATTCAAATGAGTTTCTGCAGTTGTCAAAAGCTGAATTGTTCCTGCATTTTAAAAATGTAGCAATGTTTCCTACATTTTGGAAATGCAGGAATATTTCTAGCATTATTCAAATGAGTTTCTGCAGTTGTCAAAAGCTGAATTGTTCCTGCATTTTAAAAATGTAGCAATGTTTCCTACATTTTGGAAATGCAGGAATATTTCTAGCATTATTCAAATGTGTTTCTTCAGTTGTCAAAAGCTGAATTGTTCCTGCATTTTAAAAATGTAGCAATGTTTCCTACATTTTGGAAATGCAGGAATATTTCTAGCATTATTCAAATGTGTTTCTGCAGTTGTCAAAAGCTGAATTGTTACTACATTTTAAAAATGTAGAAATGTTTCCTACATTTTGGAAATGTAGGAATATTTCTAGCATTATTCAAATGTGTTTCTGCAGTTGCCAAAAGCTGAATTGTTCCTGCATTTTAAAAATGCAGAAATGTTTCCTACATTTTGGATGCAGGAATATTTCCAGCATTTTTCAAATGTGTTTCTGAAGTTGTCAAAAGCTTGAATTGTTCCTACATTTTAAAAATGTAGCAATGTTTCCTACATTTTGGAAATGCAGGAATATTTCTAGCATTATTCAAATGTGTTTCTGCAGTTGTCAAAAGCTGAATTGTTACTACATTTTAAAAATGTAGAAATGTTTCCTACATTTTGGAAATGTAGGAATATTTCTAGCATTATTCAAATGTGTTTCTGCAGTTGCCAAAAGCTGAATTGTTCCTGCATTTTAAAAATGCAGAAATGTTTCCTACATTTTGGATGCAGGAATATTTCCAGCATTTTTCAAATGTGTTTCTGAAGTTGTCAAAAGCTTGAATTGTTCCTACATTTTAAAAATGTAGAAATGTTTCCTACATTTTGGAAATGCAGGAATATTTCTAGCATTATTCAAATGTGTTTCTGCAGTTGTCAAAAGCTGAATTGTTCCTACATTTAAAAAAAAATGTAGAAATGTTTCCTACATTTTAGAAATGCAGGAATATTTCCTACATTTTTCCAATGTGTTTCTGCAGTTGCCACAAGCTGAATTGTTCCTGCATTTAAAAAATGCAGAAATGTTTCCTACATTTTGGAAATGCAGGAATATTTCTAGCATTTCAAGTGTGTTTCTGCAGTTGTCAAAAGCGGAATTGTTCCTACATTTTAAAAAAATGTAGAAATGTTTCCTACATTTTGGAAATGCAGGAATATTTCCTACATTTTTCCAATGTCTTTCTGCAGTTGTCAAAAGCTGAATTGTTCCTACATTTTAAAATGCAGAAATGTTTCCTACATTTTGGAAATGCTTGGAAATGCAGGAATATTTCCTACATTTTTCCAATGTGTTTCTGCAGTTGCCAAAAGCTGAATTGTTCCTGCATTTTAAAAATGCAGCAATGTCTCCTACATTTTGGATGCAGGAATATTTCCAGCATTTCAAGTGTGTTTCTGCAGTTGTCAAAAGCTGAATTGTTCCTACATTTTAAAAATGCAGAAATGTTTCCTACATTTTGGAAATGGAGGAATATTTCCAGCAATTTTTCAAATGTATTTCTGCAGTTGAAGCTGTGTCGATGAAAACTGGAATCTGTTTTGAGCTCTCTACTCCATCAATTCTGTTCTTAATAGTTGATACCTACAAATATAATTTTATATAAATATTATAATCTTGTAATTATTTTTAATCTTAAGTGATTCAAGCACTTTCACCTTTTATTGGCTGAGATTTTGTCTTCTGACTGAGCTGATGAGCATGTTCAAGCCGGTTAGTTCACCAGGTAGAGGCACTGACAGTTGCTTTACTTAAATATATTTAATACATTTAAAAGTATTTTCCAATAATTTCAAATTGTCAGGATATAGTAGGGTGCCACCCTCAATGGCAACTTGCTGGGAAAAGTGTTGCCATTGGGAAGAAAAGCAAGCCCACGTTGAGGCAATCAGAATGGGCCGGTACTCCATTCTTTATAAAACATGACACACTCTCCTGATTCATTACATTGAAACTTGAATTGCTGTGCCTTAAGATGGTCATGGAGTAGAGGAGTTTGATCTGCCTTAAGATGGTCATGGAGTAGAGGAGTTTGATCTGACATCCAATCCTTGACATCAGTTACAGAATCCAAAACCACCACTTGTAGGAGGTGGTGAGAAAGAAACTACTATACTTTGACCAAGATCTGGAAGAAACAAAACAAGGAAAAGTGTACAGTTTCATGTAGCTTATAACTATGCTAGGTTAGGTGACCTGGAATAGTCAGTGCATTGCGATGTTGCAGTGTTCGAGATATGCATGAAAATGTTTGGTCTATATCCTCATGAGTATGTCCAACTGGTAGGAATCCAAACTTCACCTACACACATAAATATCTATATCAACCTGGGATCAGTCAAATCAAATCCTAAATACCTTTTTCTGAACACTCCCAATTCAACCAATATAGCCGCATGTGTGAGTGTAAACTTGTTCTTACTGTCATGACAAGTATTATCCATCTGAATATACAGCATTTCTGGTAATCCATCCTGCAGCTTATATTTTTACATCACTATGAATCACTTTACATCATATTGATAGAATTCTTACCTTCAACTGATAAAATACTCGTAATAAAACTTCCACAGTCAGATTGGAGTCATGGTTATTGTCCACTGTCATGGTTAAATTGTCCACTGTCTATGAACATCATAGTGAATCGGCCATGAACTTTAACTCCAGTGATATGTGTTTCCAGCCTGTAAGCACCAGCCATCACTTTGGGGTTGTTGACAATGTGGGGTAGATGATAGCACAAGATTTGGGCTACTATGCAATATTCATGCAGAAGTTACACAAACTCATAGCTAAAAAATAATGACACTATAAATTACAAAACTAGCTAGCTATCTGAACCAATACAACTAAAACATATTACTTCTTGTTCTGTTCCTTGTGGGGTTAGTCAATAAGGGAAGCATCTCCAGGCCACAAGCTGAAGAACCATTGCTGCAATCAGAACTAAACAATAAGCATCCATCAACTTCCATCTTGAACTCCATTCAAGAATTTGAATTTTGCCTATTGTCCAATGAGCTTGCTGGAAGCTCAGGAAGTAATTAACACCATGTGGTTTTTTTTATAGCCTGTAGCCAATAGAATTCAGTGTTCAGTAAAATGGCTTCAATTCAGGCAGTGAGCACTGCAGCTTAGAATGTGTAAATGTTTCTTCGAAACCTTGGCATTTGACTTTCTTCACACAAGACAAGCAAGTTTTTCTTTGGAAAAAAGGAAGTCGAATGAAGTTAACCAATGGTGTTTCCAGTGGACCTGTTGTACATGCATCTGTTAGGAGTGCAGATGTCATAAACGTGAGTATTTTAACAGTCATTGCTATAATACTACCATTTTAGCTGCCTACATTGATTAGTTAGGCTTCCACAATTTGGAGTTTTTGTGGTGCGACATAGCTAGCATAATGTCTGTGTGTTTCTAGCAAGCTACCACCATCAACATTTTGTTTAATAATTTGTTTCCTCAGTGTAAAGGTCATGACAAAGATGGGACCAATAAATATTGTAGTTTTAATTGCTGACTTGCCAACTTTACAAAGGATGCTAATGATTTCTGTGCGGAAATGGCTCCTTATCTTTCTGATGTGATGACCTTTTGTGCCAGTTTATCTTCAAAGACAATGAAGCCACAGATGGAGACACATCAATTTTGTCTAACGATCCAGCCTCTTCACAAGGAAGGAAGAGATGCAGAAGTACTGCTGAGGCTATTGATCCACCTAATGCCAAGATGACCAGGAAAGGGTATAAAAAGAGCAAAAACGTGATCTAGAAGAAAAAAATTCCATATCAAATAGGTGAGATATCATGTGTTCTTTTTTTTAAATTTATTATTATTGATTCGTTTTTGTGGTATCATTGACAAGCATGTATAGTAGCTATTTAGATTGTTGTCAGGATAGTAGGGAATATTATGTATATTAAGTGTATTTCTTAGTACAATGGTAATGCATATGCAAAGCAATTGGGAAATAATTTTTTCTATTTTTATATCTTGGATCTTGACCTTACCATGCATTGACAGAAAACTTGCCAATTGCTGTTTGACCTGACTTGAATTGAGTAGCGCTAAATCAAGGAAACTTAGCCAACGATGGAAGCTTTATTTTTGATCTTATTATTATATAAGCTTAATGATCACAACCTAATCATACTAATTTTTTTTATAGCTATTGTGTATGTATGTTTGTTTGGGTTGCATGTGCTTGGGATAGTGTACAATGAATAGTTACATGATGTGTATTTGTGCTAAAGTAGTGTCCCCATGCAAGTAAACCACATTTATTAATTAGGACTTAATTATTATTTTGGTGCTCATAGCATTAACTTCTACTGCTTGCCTTTTTGCTGGGCTGGATATGCTCTAGATACACGGGCTGGCTTCTGGGAGACTGACATATACATCCATGCACACATGTTATCCCATTCACACACACATATATACCATCACACTATGTACATGTTGAGCCGACTGAAATTTGATCATGCTGGAGGAGATTTGTGAAAGGAGGAAATAATGAGTGTAGTGGGGGAGGAATAATTTGTAAACAGTTGGTGTCATATACTGTGATACTAAGCATAAGGAAGATTCTTTTGACTCTTTGGTACCAATTTAACAAAGCTGCTGTACCTTCCTATTGACACAGATAATTGAGGTTTCATGGGTTTGAACTGTAGTCACTGGGTACTTATGCAACTATTTCTCTGTGATGTTTCCTAATTGTCCTGCATCACAATTATTATTAATGAAATCAGAGGTCTTTGCTGATTGGTGCCAGGCCTAAGCTACCAGTCAGAGAAGCCTAATGGAGAAAAGGAAGAGAAAAAACTTTTTTTTTTGCCAGGGTTTGCTATCAAGCCACAAGTTGTATTCAGGCTTACCCAATTCATAAACCACAATAGCCACAAAGTTCATGTGTGCCTGGCAGCTGGTTGGACTGTGATGCACTCATTAAAAACAATATCATATTCTTTTTCCAAGATTTGCCAGGACTACAGAGTTTTAAATTACTCAATCAATTGGAAAGCTTTAAGCCAAACTTGATGATGAAGGCAAAAGTAGTAAGTAGTAGTCAAATGAAAAAAATTAAATACATGACATACAACTGATGTCTCAACCTCTTACCACGCAACGAGGCTGACAACAATAACTTAAATTATAAATGTGTGCTTATAGAGAGAGTATGGGTGGTCTCAGCAAAAGAGTGAAGTCACTTGGTGGGTGCTTGGAATTGAATGAGTATATAGAGGGCAAGGAACAGCTGGTTGGCTGGGTATGGAATGTTAGCCACAGGTAATTAATTAACTAACAGTCATTAGGCTTTACAATTAAAAAGTCTTTGCATGTGTTGTCATTATTTTTTTTGTTGTAACCTCTTGAAAATTTCAGCCCCTGTCCCAGTGTAGTGGTTCTAACTGGAGATGTATATAAATGTGTTCGTACATGATGCATGCAGTATATAGTGTGTATGCATGTGTACTTCTGTGCTGAAATGTTGAAAGGAGATTTCCATCAGTATAATAATATATCTCTACAGTGAGCCGTAACCTTTTTAATTGGTGTATTTTCTCAAGCTGAGATGATATGTAGCTATAACAATTTGTCAATCTTTATGAAGCACTACTGCCCCGATCGAATATTGTGTACAATCTAAGCTATTGTATCAGCTACCAAATACTGAGGTCCATTTTAATTTCAATGTTTTGATCAATCTGATCGTTGCTAAATAACTTTCGCTACTCTAAGAAGATTATGAGGCCAGTCAGTCATATATATTTATACACAAATATTCAAGGTTGTTGCTTTTATTAGGGCAATGACCTTCATGCTTCTTCAATTTTCCAAGACTTGTAAATTATAAGTGACTTGTTTTAATTACTGTGTACTAGCACTCATGGATATAATTAATTATGCCCTTGAACTAATTTAGAATATGTGACTGGCTTAAATTTCTACATATTGAAACTCGTGAATATCATTACTTTGAAAAGGTTGTTCACAGAACCCCCCTGAATCCCCACCGTACCTACACAACTACATTCTCTGGGAGAAAGTTCCTTCAAAGATTGATCTTATTTCAGTTTATAGTTATGGTGTGTTTGTTATAGGAGATTGTGGGATAATATTATGAACTGTTGAATAACATTTTAACATTTTGTGTAAAGTAGTTGTCACGACAACATAGCATTTATGTCTAATTACATGACGTTATTATTACCCTGAAATACCATGTAGCCAGATTGTTGTTGTTTATCGCAGGTGTGTACGATTTTTTTTTTATTTGCTGAAGGAGCCTTCTGATTACTACCAAGTCAGGGAGGTAAAGGAATGGTTTGTACAATATTTAGTGAACGTATTAAAAGAAGAGGAGACTGACCATGAAGACTAACTGATTCCCTACTTGTGATTGCATCATGCAGTGCCAATGAATTCAGGGCTGTAAAAATGAACATAATTATACTTATGAGGTAAAGTCGTTCAGTAAGCTATTAAAGTTAAGTATACATTATAAACATAATAGGTAATTGGAGGAGTACAGCGTTGGCATGCCATAAGGAATATTAATACTATAGGAACGCGCAACATAGCCAGTAGGATTTGTGCAATATATGGAAATGACATTCCAAGGATGGCGGCCATGATGTTGGCAAAGCAGCACAACAAATTCAACAGTATTCAATGTTCCACTGGATTTGCAGAACTAGCGGCATGTTGTTGAAAGTTATATTTCGTGCATTTTGCTATGGACAGATGATGGTAAAACTGACTTACCCAAGGAGAGATATAACTCAAAAAAATATATTGCATTTCAGCAAGAATGTTTGGCTTTATTGGAAACTTCCCAAATTGTAAGGTCAATTTTTTTGCTATCTATGTTTAATTATATGCTGTATTTAACAGAATCAAACAATTATAGAGCAGGCCATACAGATAGCACTACAGCCTGCTGCAGTCTATCATAAAATACAGGATGTTTTAAGGAGATATGAGTTGGGAAAGTTAAAAGGCCAAAAAGAAAGATTGATGATTGGAGGAACCCTTCAAAAGCTATCCAAGGAAAGTATTCTTTCAAGCTGTCTCACTTCAAGTGTTTCCATGGCTTATTTCTAGCAAACAAAAGCAAGAAATTTTCTGGCAAAATAAGTGCAGGAAAATTTCCTGCAAAAAGATAATGTGGGAAATTTTCTGGCAAAATAAGTGCAGGAAAATTTCCTGCAAAAAATTAATGTGGGAAATTTTCTGGCAAAATAAGTGCAGGAAAATTTCCTGCAAAAAATTAATGTGGGAAATTTTCTGGCAAAATAAGTGCAGGAAAATTTCCTGCAAAAAATTAATGTGGGAAATTTTCTGGCAAAATAAGTGCAGGAAAATTTCCTGCAAAAAATTAATGTGGGAAATTTTCTGGCAAAATGAGTGCTGGAAAATTTCCTGCAAAAAATAATGCAAGAAATTTTCTGGTGCACCAAGTGTACGTATCTTTCTTGCAAAATATGTAGAGGAAATTTTATGCTAAAGGGACATATTTCGTCAAACTTTCATGGTGCAGGAAAATTTCCTACAACCAATATGAAAAGTTTTATGGTGACCATATGTGTGGGTTTCTTGCAAACAAATAGCAGACAGAGATACTCCTTACATTTTAATACTCTCCTTTATGTATTTTGTCTTCATAATTTCTTTCACTTTATCATTAAGTTTGGTATCTTATTGAGGTAAATGGTCAGCATTTGCAGAACCCTTTTTACTTTATGAAAATTATGGTAAGTATTTTTCAAGACATGGCTGCTATCATGTTCAGATTTGGAGTATCAATGTGAGAAATATCCAACATTTTGATGCACTTATTTTTATATTGAATATACTCTATGAGCGATCCTTCCTACATTTTTCTTGTAATACTCTCATTCTTGTATATTGTAATGACTATATGAAAAATCTTTCCTGCATTTTGACAGTGTAATTTGTATATCCTGGGAACTAAGAAGGAAATTGTCCTACAGTTTTGATAATTTGTTGTAGATTTGGATAGTGTATGTAAGAAATTTCCTGCATTTTTTAAAAATGAACATAGAAATTGGAAATTCAATTCATTTAAACCTTAATTATGACTCCAGCTTGCTTTTTTGTTTTCTTATTTTGTTCGGAGAGTGTTCAATGTATGATCTCTCGTTTCTTTAGGTGTATATGACGGAAATTTGTACAACGACTGGTGTCGTTCACTTTGTGAGGATACACAGAATTGACAGACTAACTTTATTGCTTTTCCTTCTTCTCTTTTTTTGTTACAACATTTTATTTCATGATTTTCACAGCACACTGTAGTATAATTTGTTGAGACATCAATTTGTTATAGAGATGTACCACTATTATTACATAGTGTAAAGCTAGTTATAAAGACGTACCACTATTTTTACATAGAATAGAACTAGTTATAGGGCTGTACCACTATTATTACATAAAGTAAAGCTAGTTATAAGGAAGTACCACTGTTATTACATAAGTAGAAGCAAGTTATACATATGTACTGCCACTGTTACATAGAGTACAGCTGATTATAAAAATGTTTCGCTACTGTTACATAAAGTATAATCGGTTATAAAAATGTACCACTACAATTACATAGGGTAGAGCTGGTTATAAAAATGAACGACTACTGTCACATAAAGTAGAGCTTGTTATAGAGATGTACCTTTACTGTTACATAAAGTAGAGCTGTTTATAGAAATGTACCAATACTGGTACTTAAAGTACAGCTAGTTATAAAGATGTACCACTATTGTTACATAGAGTAGAGCTGGTTATAGGAATGTACTCCTACTGTTACATAAAGTAGAGCTGGTTATAAAAATGTACCACTACAGTTACATAGAATAGAGCTAATTATAAAAATGTACTTCTACTGTTACATAAAGTAGAAGAAATTATAAAAATGTACCATTATTGTTACATAGAGTAAAGTTGGTTATAGAAATGTACTAATACTGCTACTTAAAGTACAGCTAGTTATAAGAATGTACCATTATTATTACATAAATAGTAGAGCTAGTTATAAGAATGTACTACTACTGTTACATAAAGTAGAGCTGGTTAGAAATGTACCACTACTGTTACATAAAGTAAAGCTGGTTATAAACATGTACCTTTACTGATATATAGAGTAGAAAAGGTTATAAATATGTACCACTACAGTTACATAAAGTAGAGCTGGTTATAAAAATGAACGACTACAGTTACACAAAGTAAAGCTATTTATAGAGATGTACCACTACTGCTACATAGAGTAGAAGAGGTTATAAAGATGTACCATTACTGTTACATAAAGTAGAACTGGTTATAGGAATGTACAAATACTGGTACTTAAAGTACAGCTTGTTATAAAGATGTACCATTATTGTTACATATAATAAATCTGGTTATAGGAATGTACTACTACTGTTACATAAAGTAGAGATTGTTATAGGAATGTACCACTACTGTTACTTAAAGTACAGGTACATTTTTATAACCAGCTGTATTATATCAAACAGTAGTGGTACATTTTTATAACCAGCTGTATTATATGAAACAGTAGTGGTACATTTCTATAACAAGCTCACTTTACGTAACTTCGTTCATTTTTATAACGAGTTCTACTCTATGTAACTGCAGTGGTACATTTATATAACCGGTTTTACTCTATGTATCAGTAGAGGTACATTTCTATAACAAGCTTTACTTTATGTAAAAATAGTGGTACATCCCTATAATCTCTTCTACTCTATGTAACAGTAATGGTACATTCCTATAACTAGCTGTACTTTATGTTACAGTAATCGTTCATTTAATAACCAGCTCTACTTTATGTAACTGTAGTGGTACATTCATATAACCAGCTTTACTTTATGTAACAGTAGCGGTACATTTTTATAATCAGCTTTACTCTATGAAACAGTAGTGGTACATTTGTATAACTAGCTCTACTTAATGGTACATTTCTATAACCAGCTCTACTCTACATAATATATGTGGTACATTTCTATAATTTTTTCTACTCTATGTAACAGTAGTGGTACATCTCTATAACCAGCTCTACTTTGTGTAACAGTAGTCGTTCATTTTTATAACCAGCTCTACTCTATGTACCAGTAGTGGTACATTTTTATAACCAGCTGTATTATATGAAACAGTAGTGGTACATTTCTATAACAAGCTCACTTTACGTAACAGTAGTCGTTCATTTTTATAACGATCTCTAATCTATGTAACTGTAGTGGTACATTTATATAACCGGTTTTACTCTATGTATCAGTAAAGGTACATTTCTATAACTAAGTAACAGTATTGGTACATTTCTATAACCAGCTCTACTTTATGTTACAGTAGTCGTTCATTTTTATAACCTGCTCTACTCTATGTAACTGTAGTGGTACATTTGTATAACCGGTTTTACTTTATGTAACAGTAGCGATACATTTCTATAATCAGTTGTACTCTATGTAACAGTAAAAGTACATTCTTATAACCAGCTTTACTTTATGTAACAATAGTGGTACATTTTTATAACTAGCTGTAATTTAAGTACCAGTATTGGTACATTTTTATAACAAGCTCTACTTTATGCAACAGTAACTATTCGTACTCTATGTACCAGTAGTGGTACATTTTTATAATGTGTACAAACAGTACACATGTAAGTCTTTAGCCCTAGCTCTATACCCCTAGGACCATGTATCTCGTCTGATACATGCATTATAAGTGATTATGCACCAAGTACCACATGCGGTATAAACTGTGAGTTAGAAGATAATGCAGGATGTACCTAGAGTGGTACACGAGAACTAGCTTGCAACAATTGTAGTATGATATTGACTACAACTAACAATAAAAAACTTGAAATTGTACAAACGGTACACATGTAAGTCTTTAGCCCTAGCTCTAGGACCACCTTGTGGTACGTGATGTATCCCGTCTAATACATACATTGTTTTACAGTTGATGGAATATTGCTTTTTCAAAATAGGCAATTTTGTTCTGTGGCATACCATTTTGTGGTACGTGATGTAACACATCTGATACATGCTTAATTAGTGATTATGCATTAAAGACACTACTTTACATGGGTGGTACATCAAGTACCACATGCGGTACAAACTATGAGTTAGAAGATAATGCAGGATGTACCTACAGTGGTACACGAAAACTAGCTTGCAACACTTGTAGTATGATATTGACTATAAATAACAATAAAAAACTTGAAATTGTACAAACAGTACACATGTAAGTCTTTAGCCCTAGCTCTAGGACCACCTTGTGGTACGTGATGTATCCCATCTCATACATACATTACAAGTGATTATGCATTAAACACACTACTTCACATAGGTGGTACACCAAGTACCACATGCGGTACAAAGACCACCTTGTGGTACGTGATGTATCCCGTCCGATACATGCATTACAAGTGATTATGCATTAAACACACTACTTCGCATAGGTGGTACACCAAATACCACATGCGGTACAAAGTATGAGTTAGAAGATAATGCAGGATGTACCTAGATTGGTACACGAGAACAATCTTGCAACACTTGTAGTATGATATTGACTAAAACTAACAATAAAATACTTGAAATTGTACAAACGGTACACATGTAAGTCTGTAGCCCTAGCCCTAGCTCTAGTTCCCTAGGTAACACCAGCACTACAGAATTTACAAATCGTACCACCTATTATACCATGTGCCGTGTAACATATTGTACCACTTGTACCACTTGTTGTATGAGACTAGAATAGCACGGATAAACTGTTGCTATATATACTTTTTCATTTATCTTGTAAACAAAATATGGTACATGCAGTACATTTCAAAACAAGCAATCAAGAATTGAAAAACTAGTGTTACATGTGGTGCAAGTTTTACAATTAATGGAATATTGCTTTTTCAAAATAGGCAATTTTGTTCTGTGGCATACTACCTTGTGGTACGCGATGTAACACATTTGATACAGGCTTAATAAGTGATTATGCATTAAACACACTACTTCACATAGGTGGTACATCAAGTACCACATGCGGTACAAACTGTGAGTTAGAAGATAATGCAGTCTTTAGCCCTAGCTCTAGCCCCCTAGGTAACACCGGCACTACAGAATTTACCAATCGTACCACCTATTATACTGTCAAAATTACAAAATTAAATACAAGTTGAAGTAGTTTTGTTTTAAATACTACACGGTATAACTTAATTTGTGTGCCGTATAACATATTGTACCACTTGTACCACTTGTTGTATGATAATATAAAAGCACGGATAAACTGTTGCTATGTACACTGTTTCATTTAACTTATAAAGACAATATGGTACATGCAGTACATTTCAAAACGTGTAATCAGGTATTGAAAAACTAGTGTTACATGTGGTGCAAGATTTACAGTTGATGGAATATTGCTTTCTCAAAATAAACAATTTTGTTCTGAGGCATACCATTTTGTGGTACGTGATGTAACACATTGATACATGCTTAATTAGTGATTATGCTTCTTATGTGAAGGATGACACCATGTTTCTGAAGTGTGAAATTAAAAAACCATAATTATTTTAATATTAACAATTTAAAAGCAATGTGATTGTACCTCCCAAATTTAATTGATTTTGATATAATTATTGAACTGAGAAACTGCTTAAAATAAATTGTTTTGTTTCAAGTTACGAATCTATTAATTGAGTGGTTTACCGGTGCCCGGTAGAGAGACGTGCCCGTATTAGAGGCGTCCGGTTAAGATGGGATTGAGTGTATCAAATAAATTGGTTTCATTGTAAGGAAATTCATGTTTATTGTAAGTTGAAATTCATTTCAAATTGTTTATTTTATGTCTGGTACCACCTGCAACTGCAAAAACAAGAATATAAACACATTTATATAAATGGTAGTAGCTGCTCTTACACTATCGAGAAAATCTTCTACCTACACACATACAAAGAAAAGTGTTGAGGTAATACTCCTCTCAAATAGTTTTAACTTACTTCTTTTACTGTTTCCGGTTTAGTATTAAGTAACTGTCTTATGATCTGCAATTACAGTGGGAAATAACCATACTTATTAGATTTAACTACAATCATTCACTTACACATAGTGCAACAGTGTCGCTGAAATCATGTAGCTTCGTTAGAATCTGCAGGCAAAACAACAACCCAACCTAATATCTGAATTCATTTGTTTTGCTATTCACCTTGTCAATAACTTGTCCCGCTATTGTATATGGAATCTAAATTCAACATGGTGTAGTTACCTATGAAGAAATAAGCATTTCAACTTACGAAGAGGCTAGCACCAGTATTTGTGAACAGTAAGAGGCGGCCTGAGCCACCTGGTTTTATTAATATCCTCCTATAAAGACATACTAATAGTCAGATAGCCAACTTGATTTTTTTCTTGACTTACATCTTTAGAAAA
>WLWD01004487.1_pt1 | contig 23216 bp, 18 predicted proteins | sample 6712731 | NCBI WGS metagenome assembly WLWD01 (sample SAMN12718690, study PRJNA576275) | sponge metagenome | isolation source: marine sponge | host: Mycale hentscheli | place: New Zealand: South Island, Marlborough, Capsize Point | collected 2014-11-01
CACCATCAGATGAACTTTCATCTTCCCTAGCAGGTGTGTATTGTTTGTATTGTGTACACTTGCACCATTGTGTACTGTATTGTCTCATTTGAGAAAATAGTTTGCTTAGCGTACTCGTAAATGATGAGGTATCAATTGAGTAAATGCACAGTCGGCTGGTCAACAACGCGAAAATTCTACATATCACCTAGTAGTTAAGTAGAACTGAGGTAGTGTGGTGCACATTGTATGAATTCCTTCAACAAGTCAGTCTCAGTTGTATATACGAGTGACATAGTGATAGACTTCTACATTATTGTGCATATAGGGTATTATTTACAATAGTGTACATTATAGAACAAATCTTCAATAAATTTGCAGATCAGCACATTCGATCATCAGACTGTTCAATGTCTTCACTTGCTAGTTAACGCTGGCAGTGTTAAACTATTATTATTATGACTGTAACTATTACCAGTACAATTTTGGCCAGAGTCAGTTTTAATTGGAGTTGAGCTGAGAGATGAGTGTGTAACCCGAGCAGCAGATGTGGTGGGAGGTTGTACATGTAATTAGTAGCCATGAATGGTGAATGGGCTAAATGTACACTAAATGATTTGGAAAAGGAGAAGGGAGGGTTATTAATGTTTTGTTGAGCTGGTCCAGCAAATTCAACTGAGTCAGTACCATGATGACTTGAAATGGATTGATTGTATTAGGATAGGTTAATATTAATGTGTATACGTGGATCTGTTAACATGTACTAATAGTATTTCGATCATTAATCTGTTCGCATTAATTTGTCTGTTGCATTGATTTTTATATCATGTTCTTTTTTTTCTTATTTTTTTCCTTGCGTAGGTTCATCTGCTCATATTACTTTGCTCTCTTCTGAGCCAGCAACTTCAGAACCACTTCAACGTCGTTCTCAAGCAGGTAAATATCATTTTTGAATCATGTACATGATTTTGCAACTGCCTTGTCTCGCGGTTAAATCTCCATTCAGTAAAGGTATTAAGTCTTCCTTCTCATGTTGTTTCAGGTTCCATTCCTGCAACCACCGTACTGATGCCTTCGTCAGTAACTCGTTCACAAATGGAGTGCTCAACTCCAACAGGTACAGTTCATTTGTTGTAATATAATATGATTAAGTTTATTCACGAGTTAATCGTGGTAGGACTATATACATTATTTAATAGGATGATACATGTCCGTCACCGTCATGTGATAATATCTGCATGTACACTATAGTGTTCAAACTTTAATCGACCTGATCAAGTAATGTGGTACTGACTCAGTTCTATTTGTGAAACAAGTTGGAATATCCAGCTCAAGCTCTGATGCAGTCTTTAATCTATTAACATCAATTAATTATACACCTCCAGTTGACACCTGAACTGCAGCTCTGGTTACACAGCATTTTAAGAGCTCATTCCTAGTCAGTTTAGTACTGCCAAATTTGTAACCCTTAACCAAAGACTATAACAAATTTTAATGCTGATTTATGGGTAAAGGAGGCATGCATAGAATAGCAAGTGACAACCCAGTATTTAATAATAATTATTCCCAATCAAAACCAAGTACCCCTTGCAGGCTCCCTAATCACTTATTGCACAATAGAAATGGTGATGCACTCTCTACCAAAGAGACTAAATATGATGGTCAAGAAGCAATGAGCAGTAATAAATATTTAAAGAGGCTCATTGTAATCTCCTCAAACAGCATGCAGCAACTTCAGCAAGCCGAATTTAAATTTATTTTATTTTTATAATGTTTTTCAGTTCAACACAAGCACTGGCAACTGGTGGTGTGGCCAACACCATTGTATATTCAGTCACACTAGGCATTTATGCAATTGCAAACCCAGGATCTGCCCATTTCACTTAGGCATTTATGCAATTGCAAGCCCAGGATCTGCCCATTTCACTTAGGCATTTATGCAATTGCAAGCCCAGGATCTGCCCATTTCACTTAGGCATTTATGCAATTGCAAGCCCAGGATCTGCCCATTTCACTTAGGCATTTATGCAATTGCAAACCCAGGATCTGCCCATGCAGCCATTAACACTAATAAAAGTCATTGTGGCTGTAATCTGAGGAGTGGTTTATTCATAAGCAAACCACCAACTTGAGAACAACAAGGTGATGACAATGACAATTTCCTGATGCTTATTTCTTTAGATGCTGCATACCATTATTATTATTATTATTATTATTATTACTATTACTATTATTATTGCTGTTGTTGCTGTTATTGTTATTATTATACTATTACCTAATGCTTTCAGCTTCAAGTGTTGGTGCAGTTTCTACTGCCAGTGTTCAGCCATCCACCAGCACAAGCCAACGATCAGACCAACCCAAGACTGCAACTGGACCAGCACCTCCCAAATTCGACAAAAGCAACTTCCAGTCACCTACTATTGCTGAACTGAGGGCCATTGGAATTGGTCTTAAGAAGTCTCCAGGCAAGTTGGACCTGATAGTGTACTGCCCTATGAGCGGCCGCTGTCCTCATTGTAATTCGATGATGATATCAGCAAATTCAGTGGGGAGTCGCAAGCTCATTTATGCCATACCTTGGCCTAAGTCTCTCGTTGGCATAGACATGCGCTGTGGAAAGTGCAAGAAGCATTGGCTGACGCACGATCCGAAATATGTCAGCACTCTGCCAATGTCAGTTCAGCTCCAGCAAACGTGCATTTCAACAAAGGGCAATGGAACCGACTTGTCCTTGATCCGTATGCTGAGATCAGGCGTGACAGTGGCACAGGTGGAGAGACTTGTGCAGGAGGAAGTTACACAGCACTATCTCCACCTCAAGTCTGAATATATCACTCTTTGGGATAAGGTAACGTTATGCATAATGATGATGAAAATGACGATGATCACGAGTTTTCTTTTAATACTCCAGTAATCTCCCTCAAAATTGTTTTATTATTAATAATGATATTATTAATAATAGTAATAATAGTAGTAATGATGATGATGATTGTAATGATAATGGTAATGATAATAATAATGATGATAATAATAATAATAATAAAAATCATTATAATAATAATTATAATAACGATGAATAATAATGATGATAATGATAATAGCTAATGATAGTATAGTAATGATAATGATGATAATAATAGCAACAGTTCAATAATACTATGATAGTAACTATGTCGTCTCTTCCCTCAGTACTGTAGTAAGCTCTCATAAATGTATTACTTTAGGTTGCAGCCATGAGTGGTGTTGGAAGAGTCAATGTGGCTTCTCGTGATGCTTTCCCTCCACTACCTTCCCATTACATCCCTTGCCGACCTCATCTCACATTGTTGTTCATCAGGGACTACTTGGACAACAAGCCTTACATCATGAGGGAGTTGCGTACCGTCCTCAGTAGTCACAGTCTTGCAGTGGATCACCAACGCAAGGTCATTAAGAGAACCCTTGGTGGTGGAGTGGTAGGCCATGGTGGACAGACATTCACTATTTGTGGAGATTTTGGTCTTGTGTGTGGAGTTTATGCTGTTCCAGACACCTCCTTCAACTGGGGTAGGCAGGCCATGGCTGAAATAGTCGAGAGGCACGAGTCAGCGGGAGTAGAGTTGCCTCGTTCGTTGTACATGGACTGTTCTTGCTGCAATGGCAAGCCAGGATTTCGTCGGTTGCCTCTACAGCCCCCAGGCACAAGTGCATTGGCTTTGTGGCGCTCAAAGTTCACCATCAAACTGGATGCCATGCATCTGATGCTGCGCATTGGAAGAGAAATGAATGCCGAGCATCCACGCCGGAAGAAGTTTTTAGTGGACCTCAGTCGAGCAATTTTCTTCCAACACGAGGGAGATTACCAGAGTTTGATGGAGGCAAAGAAGGCCGCTGGGCTTGATGGGCCTCCAACGCGGACAGAGAGGGTCAAGTTCATCCGTAGAATAGTCGGAGATCCAGACAGCGTGGCTGACAGGATGATGTTAGTGCTTCAAGGACACAGGGAACTGGATAATCAGTGCAGGATTCAGGCTGAAGCAGCAGGGATGAAGATATCAGACTTGTCAGTCGCAGATGTGGCATATCCCCTCATCACAAAGAGGGTGATAGAGGTATTCTAGCTCCAGCTGATTCATGTGCGGAATGGATGCATTTCCGATGAGATGGATCATTTGCCATATGTGAGAGTTGGTACCATCAACTTTCATTCCACAGGTCACCAGTTGGAGCATTATCGATCGTTGCGTGGCACCAGCAAAGTTGAAGCAGTCCATTCCGTGCTGGACAGAAACTTCTACACCCAGCGTGGCATTGGAATGGAAATCTTCGATGCACGCCTGGGATGGTGGATTCTTTCCTACAACCGTCGTCGCCTGCGCGCTCTTGGAAAGAAGATTCCACCAGATACCATGCCACCTAAGGTATGCCTATAAAAGCAAGATTGTTGCATTGCTGCACATGTTCATGGTCATGCTCACAACAGCTGTTAACAACAACTAGGTGGAATCAAATTACCACTTATTCTATTTATCTCATTAGCTATGGCCTGGTCTGTCATACTATATTTTTTAAATTTGTTACTACAGGTTTGCGAGCACTACATTGGGCAAGGGATCACCTCCAGCTATCCAGACTGGACAATAGCAGCAGCAGGTACGGAGACCAATCTCAAGATTGGGTACGAGTATGGATGCTCTGTGGCAGGAGTTGCTCACATTGAGGTCGATTTCAATGAAGAAATGGCTGCTAATGAGACTGTGCCCGATAAAATTGATGAATCGTCAATAGTGGCTACGTCAGCTGAGGTAAGACTTTCAATAAATAATTAAATCAAAGATAACTAAAATGGAAATGAATAACTTTGCCATTTAACGCACTAGAGACAGCTAACAATATTATTTACTTAATCTTATTTGAACACCAACATTATATTGTGCCTTTGTTCATGTTTCAGGTAATGGAGGAACTTGGGCTTGAGGAAGCTGACTTGCACGAGCCTGATGAAGGTGAAGATCAGCATGGATCGACTCTATCCAGCTCCACCCACACCAGCACTACCACCCACACCAGCACTTCCTGCACTAGCACCACCCCCAGCTCTGCTACAGCTAGCACCTCATCTTCTGCTGGCTCCACCTTCAGCTCTGCTGCAGCTAGCACCAGCTCCGACACACGTGACTGGAGAAACGTGCCACTGCCCGAAGCCACACCTCGACGTCATCGTAACGTTCCACGACTTCGTGCAATGGGAGGACAGATTGTGTGTGTGCCTCCAGACTTCAATGAAGCAATGCTGGCTATTTGGGAGGAACTGTGGTGTGCAATGCCAGAGACCGGTAATACGTCGCCAATGGTGCATGAGCTCCTAAAATTGTACAAGGAGCGATGCAAGGAGGAGTTGGATCGACCGAGGACTTCCTCTGAACCTCCTCCAGCATTGTTACCAGTCTCATTTGCCCAAGCAAAAAACTGGATTTTAAAACAACAGAGATCTCGATCACAGGCTATCGAAATTGGAGCTGTCAATGAGGAAGCTCGCTCAGTAGTTACTGAATTGAGTTTCTCCTTGTCTGAACAGGCATCAGCAGCTATGGAGCTCTTGGAACAACCTGTGAGCAAGCCACTCCAGTCTTTATTTCACCAGCACTGTCACTTGGACCAGAGCCAGTCACTGCTGAAGAGAGAGCACAGGAAAGGAGGGAGGAACAGGCACGCAAGAGGACAGAATTGACCCCAAGGACTGGTGGTAAGGAAAAGGCAAAAGCACCCAAGCGGAAGAGGGCCCTTTCTCCAGAATCGCAGCAGAGGAGAGAGAAAGCATTGGCTCGCCTACAGGAATTGGGTGTCCAGCCACTTCCGGTCAGTTTAAAGTTTTATTAATAATCTAAATTATACACCTTGGCTAATAACAATGATAACAGCAACAACAGTAATAATAATGTTAGTTGTATTCATAATAATAATGGTGAATAATAGTATTTGGTGTAATACTAGTTAGCAATAATAACAGTAATATATATATACTAATAGGAGTAATAATAGTAGTAGTAATAATAGTAGTGATAATAGCGGTATTAGTAATAATGGTTATAATAGTATTAACTATATTAGTAGTAGTATTAATAATAATAGGGATAGTAGTAATTGGTAATAATAGTAACAATAGTGGTAGAAATAATAATATTAATAATTATAACAATAATAATAATAATAATAATAATAATAATAATAGTAATAACACTTGTGCTTCCTGTATTGAAGTCATGGAAGAATTCTTACATCAAAAATGAAAATAAGTATTGATTGTGGGTTTAAGCATTAGGTCATGTCCCCAAACCAAGATAGCGAGGTTAGACAATGTGTACAAAAACTTTTGTCATTTTAATTACAATATTTTTTTCATAATTTATAGGAATCTGATATAGTAGGAAAGCGTCCTTGTCACATTTGTGGACAATTTCGTACATCTAAAGATGTTACACCAGATGGAGAAGTCCACCGAGTACTTGGACGATCGAACAAAATTTGGTGCCCTTACGCTGATGGCAAAGAGGTATTACTGCAGTTTGAGAAAGAGAAGAAGGAAAGAACATTGGCTACATGGAGGAAAGCCAATGAGGCAAAAAGGATGAAACGACAACCTGAGTAATACCAACTGCCATGGCACCAAATCACATCATTTTGCTCACTTCACTTCGTTCTACTGCTAGTCCACTTCGTGCCACCCTACAACACTTCCAACCAAGAACACTCCACAGCACTTCTAAGCAGCAACACTCCACAGCACTTCAACATTTCCACAACACTTCTACTGCACTTCCACAGTACTAATAAGCAGCAACATTCTACAGCACTGCAAAAGATAAGTTCATGTTTCTATATTATTCATCCCCTTGAATATCCTCACATCATAGCTTGGTACAACATAAATAAATCTCACATGAGAAAGGATCATCACTGGAAGCCATAGTGTTGAATCAACACTATGGCTTCCAGTGATGATCCGATACAGGTGAAGAAAAGTCCAGCAGGTGAAGAAGAAGTCTTGCAGGTGAATAAAAGAAGCTAAATCCTGCAAGTGAAGGAAGCAAGGAAGCAAGGAAGCAAGGAAGCAGGGAAGCAAGGAAGCAAGGAAGCAAGGAAGCAAGGAAGCAGGGAAGCAAGGAAGCAAGGAAGCAAGGAAGCAGGGAAGCAAGGAAGCAAGGAAGCAAGGAAAATAAATCTTGCAGGTGAAGAATAAGTCCTGCAAGTGAAGAAAAGCAATGAAGTCCTGCTGGTGAAGATGACCTGCTGGTCACATTGGCAAGGAGATCGCAGCTTTAAATGTACCAAGCTATTTTGTGGTGTATGCCATTAACCTCAATCTATACAGCTTAATTTCAGAGTCTACTATTTAATTAGGCATTTAAATATTTTTATGTTCTTTGCTATTATTATTTTATTGTTGATATGTTTATCTTTTAGATGAAAGCACTCTTGTTTCAATGAAGCCAGCCATGGAGACTGAGGAGATGTGTGCAGTACTACCTGTTCGTGATGGTGTTGGCTGAGAACTCGACTATGCCAGGTTGCTGACAGTACTGCCTACAGTTTGTCCACATCTGCTGAATACAACCGAACTTCCATGCTTGTTTCATAGTCCATCTTCAACTTATTAATTTAATGTACCCTCAATCATTCAAATACCCTTCAATCTACTTTTATATTGATTAAAATAATCATGAAAATTTGAATATTAAAGATTAGTTGAAAAATAAAAATTAGTTGATAAAGATTAGAAAGATTGAAGTAAGTTGAAAGAAAATAATAATAAATAAAAATTAGAAAATTAGTTGAAATAAATTAGAAATTAGAAATAAATTAGAAATTAGAAATAAATTAGAAATTAAAAAAATTAGTTCGATCGAATAATATCTTTTATTTTTTTTTCCTCCTTTTATTTTTTTTATTTTTTCAAACATTTCCTCAAGTATTTCTCGTATTTTTTTTCTTTTTCTTCTTTTCTTTTTTTTTTTTCATTCTGGTTGATCCGTTCCAGTTCTGCCTTGATTCTTCTCTCCAACTCTTTCTCCCTCCTCTCTTCTTAATCCTTCTTTCTCTTTCCATCACTCTCTCTCTGCCACCTCTGTCTTCTCTCTTGTTCCCTTCTTCTTGAGTCTCTTTCTCTCTGCCTTGGCCTTTGTCTTATCTCTTTATAGCGTCTTTCCCTCTCTCTTCTCTCCCTCTCTCTCTCCCTCTGCGTTCTTTCAAACGCAATCCTCCTCCTCCTTCTCTCCACTTCTCTTTCTGAGGGGGAAGAGGGAGCCGGCAGGGAGGGGGCAGAGGGAGCCGGCAGGGCAGAGGGAGCCGGCAGGGCTGAGGGGGCAGAGGGAGCCGGCAGGGAGGGGGCAGAGGGAGCCGGCGGGGCAGAGGGAGCCGGCAGGGCTGAGGGGGCAGAGGGAGCTGGCGGGGCTGGCAGGGCAAAGGGAGCCGGCGGGCTGAGGGAGCCGAGGGAGCCAGGGATCCACCCTCCAAACTACATTTATTGAAAGAATATCGTGTAAAAAAAGACCAATGCACTCCACAGACAACTGCATGCTAACTTGTGCTCTTCATTCACAAGTAAATAGTCAAAAATCATATATAATAAATCTTAATGTTTCGTTAAATGGTTTAAGCATAGGTATATTAATCACAGTTTTTTTTTAAAAATGCACACAGTTGCTCATGAAAAACTGAGACTCTTGAGTGCATGCTGCTAATTACACAACTAACAAGCCTCGTTAATATCAAGATTAGCTTAACCTTCAAACATGTCTATTTATGGCACTGGACAGCAGCAAGTGCATGCACTACAAGCATTAACTATGTTGCTGGTTCACAACTGACAAGTCTTCCTAATATCTTAATCAAGATTAGCTTGACATAATACTGCTAATGACTCTAGACAGCATGCTGCTATTTCACAACTGGCCAGCCCCACTAAAGATAGGCTTTATATATGCAGGAATATCTTAACAGTGTTGTGCTCACCTTCCTTCCCTGGCAGAAAAAAACCTTGAGTAGAGTTGCTGCATAAAGCTGAACATCGTTGCTACTACAAGACTGCGAGTGCTGCGTCTGGACCTGCTTTCTAGCGTAGTGAGCGCTTGCGCTGCGTAGTGAGCGCTTGCGCTGCGGACAATGGGCGTTGGGAACTAGGTAATTGGCCACAAAAATGTTACACACCCGAAGGCTACATTTTTTTTATTTTAGAGTTTTTCACTTAGAAACTCTCTCCTCCTCTTTCTTTCTCTCTCTCCCCCCTTTTCCCCTCTCCTCTCCCTCTTTTCCCCATTTTTTTTCCGTGTCCATGTCTTTCCCCCTCGTTCAGTCCTTTATACCCCAGCCCGAGCTAAAGCAGCTGAACCTAGAGCTGTGTTCACTCACTGCTATGGGCATGCACTAAATTTAGCATGTGCAGATACGTTTCGACAGTGCAAATTGATGCAAGATGCTTTAGATACTACACACGAAATCACTAAGCTAATTAAAAAATCTCCTAGACGTGATAGTATATTTAAACGAATAAAAGAGGAAATGGCTTGTGATGGATCTGGAATTCGAGTATTATGTCCAACAAGGTGGACAGTGAAAGCTGAAGCATTAAACAGTATAATAAACAACTTCACTGTTTTATTAGAGCTCTGGGATGAATCACTAGATGTTGTCAAGGATTCTGATATGAAGGCTAGGATTCAAGGTGTTGCTGCTCAAATGAGAAAGTTTGAATTCTTTTTTGGAGTTTCTTTGGGATTTCTCATTTTAAGGCATACTGACAACCTGAGCAAAACTCTACAAAGAGCAGATATGTCAGCAGCTGAAGGTCAAGAAGTGACGAGCTTAACTCTAGCAACACTGAAGTCTTTACGAAATGATTCTAGTTTTGATCTGTTTTGGAAGCGAACATGTGCTGTTGTAGATAAATTGGATATAAATGGGCCCACCTTACCACGACGTCGTAAAGTTCCAAGGCATCTTGATGATGGATCAGAACAATCATTTCCAGAGACAGTAGAACAGCACTATCGCATTGTGTATTTTGAAGCACTGGACCTTATTATCTCACGTGTTTCTGATCGTTTTGACCAGCCTGGTTACAAGACATATTCAAAGGTACAGAATCTACTTCTCAGAGCTGCTAGATCCGAAGATTATAGTGAAGAACTTCAGTTTGTTCAAACATTCTATGGCTCAGATTTTGATCCAGTACAACTTTCAACTCATCTCGAAATATTTTCAAATGTTTTTCACCAATCTAAGAGAGTTACTCTCTCAGATATTTTAGTGTTTTTTCGTGGTGGTTCTAGTCAAATTCACTTGATATCTCAAGTAGGCAAATTATTAATGTTATTATTAGTGATGCCAGCAACAAATGCTCAAAGTGAGAGATCATTTAGTGCTGTACGACGAATAAAATCATATCTTCGTACTACTATGTCACAGCAGCGACTCAATCATTTGATGATTCTACATGTTCATCAGAGTGAAACTGACAATTTAGATCTCATTCAAGTAGCCAATGATTTTATTGATGGCAAAGATCATAGAAAGAAGATATTTGGAATTGAGTTCAAGCAAACTGATCTTTCAAAATAAATATTTTCATATACACTTAAACTTCACTATTTAAATCCTTCATTTATTTTGGAATTTCTCAATTATATTATCAATCATTTGTACACTTCTCCCCTAATTCATTCAATCAATATTCATTTGTGTAATTTCTCATTTAGCTAATTTATAGCTATATACACTATTTTTGTGCAATTCTACTTAATTCATTCAATCAATATTTCAGTCTAATCTAGTATTGTGATATTTTGTACCTTTTCAAAGAGACAATTACACATAACAATGTAGATAAAGCCTATTTCATATAACTCTAGGTAAAGTTTAGACTGAGCATGGCCTCCCCACTTTTGAAACCCTTCCTACGGGCCTGCAAGTTTGCTTGTTTTGAGTTTAACAAGTCACCTCCGTCATCAAGTGATATGGTATATTACATATTGGTTTAGTAACACCTAAAACCTATGAACTATGCTGTTGCTGTAGAGATGCGCGATTACAGTAGTACGAGACTTCTATGTCTGGGGTGTTTCTATCTGGTTTACTGTGATGCTATCAGAGAAGGTGATGGAGAACGAGTATTGCGATGCTGGCGATATCTTCTACCTATTTTCAGAGCTCCGGAAGAAAAAAATTACTTGATAGAAGTGTTGAACATGCTCTGCCAGTACGAGTTTGAACTAACTCCTCGTTAAGCACAAGAGCTGATCTGGAGTCGCTTCATCATACCCATTCAGCACCTGGGCGGAACATACCAGGAAACTTGCATCAGGAACATCTCAATCGAGTATGCAAAGATTGCATTCAAGGACTGGGAAGCAACAAAACTGAAAGGGCCATAACTAGAGTGGGAAAAGCTCTGGGAACACTGGCACCACAGTTGGAGAACTTCGATGCGGACAATAGAGTAGGAGATGTATCTGGTAGTCACAAGGCACCAAACTCAAATAAAGATATATCTCTCATAACTCAGCACTTGCAACAATACAAAGTGTTTTCCCCACATCAAGGTCGCTCTCATTCCTCATTCCCAAACCCAAGAGATGTTTTGCATGCAATAGACACTAATAAAAAAAGAATAATGATTTATTGAACACATTGAACAAGTACATGATTTAGCACACACATCACAACACAAACATAAAGGTCCACTATAAACACGTGAATAATTATCGAAGTTGTTGAATAGAATGTCTCTCCTGCACAGTCTCATTTGTCACATATTCTGACATGGATTTCTCCATATGTCTTGTGCGTCCAACATTAGTTAATAAAACAGTCATTGAAGGAAGTCCATCTCGACCAGCACGTCCTGTCTCCTGCACACATAGCTTTCGACATCACTAGGGGAACCATAATGAATAACTTGGTGTACATTGGGACAGTCTATTCCCATACCAAAGGCCACCGTTGCAACAATTACACGTAAATTTGAAGTTTTGCTAAATAATTTAATAATACTGTCTTTCACCTCTTGATCAGTACAACTCATGAACATGTCCACGAGTCCAAATTCTAGTAATGTAGGTGCATTAGCAGGTATGGTGAAGTTGGCACCCAGTGAGTTCTTAAAAAACTCATATATGTCAGCACAGTCTTTCAAAGACTTACAATACACCACAACACGAGGATATCCTCCTTCTGTTACAGCTTCCTTGACTTCATCGCTTTCTTGGTCACCAGTAACATACCCTGCTCTGATTCCTCTTCTACATAATGTCATTACCTGTGTATGGTTAAAATACTTGAAATGGTTGCTGAACTTGGAATTTATTGAAAATAAATTATTACCTATGAAACACTTACCTGGTATTTTATTATTGTAGTGAGTGGAGTAACAACCAGTATGATTGAAGGTCCATCATCTGGAAACATCTTGTCTAACAGAATTGGAAGGCACTGAAAGCATGCACTCTTTCCAAAGCCAGTCGGTAAAATGGCAAAAACATCCCTTCGAAGAATTCTCTTTACTACATTCATTTGTTCACTAGAAAAACCAAGCTCTCCAAAAGAAAGATCTGAACTTCGGCCATCTCTCTCCAGCAAGTATAGTAAATATTTACGGCGTAAAGGTGTGGACGCGCGTGCTACAGTGTACGTATATGTCATAATACATCATTATTATGATGTAATCAGAATTCTCAACAATCTGATTGGGGCGCAACTATAGTTGTGCCTGCACAACTCGTATATGCTAACGATACAACCATACACTTTTCCTCGCTTTCATTCCCCCCCCCCCCCCCCCCGCCCACCAACAAAGAAGGTAAAGGGTCGGCTCCGCCAGACTGTAAAAGATCAGTTATACAACTGGTAAAAAAAAAAAGACAATAAATATACAAAAAGTTCAGACTACACCGTCCAAGGAGGGGGGTATGGTGGGGAGACGGTGGAGCCACAGGGATGCATTGCCCCGCCATAAAGTCAATACAAACAGTTGCAGGGAGTGGCTACTATGACATTTTGAATCCCCTTTACCGTATATTATACGTAATTTAAAAACTCGACTTTTTTTAAGTTGCTTGATTGTTAGCAGTTAAATCAATCGTTTAAGAATAGTGTATAATAGTATCTCACTCTATAGGTTTGTACTTGTGCCTTTTAAATGCACTCGCGGTTCAATTTTTTTTCTCTAAAAAAACACAGGTTTTTCGGCTTGCCCCCAATTACTTGTGATACTACAGCAGCAGAGTTAGGCTCAAAACTGTACGATAATGCCTCTAAAATACTTATTTTGTTTTTGTTGTTTTGTTGATTTTTTCAAAACCAGTGGCAAACGATTACTGCAATGTTGACGACACTGTACCAGGCAAAAAAATCAAACTGGAGCTTCTTAGTGGAGTGCGTTTACTGGTCACTTAGACAGTCAGAATGGCTTCATTTCTACCATGTATTTATCAAGGTAAGAAAATACTTCCATATTTGTTAGCTAAAATTAATGGTCGAAGGCTGTATGCATGTTTTACAGATACAGTATGAAACAACTTGTTCAAGAACTACTGGTACTTCACTTAAGACTGAAGTTGTACTTCAGAAGCTATCATCACTCCTGAATATAGAAGTAAGGAATGGCTATGTACTTGTTAAAATAGAACTACTGAACTAATAAACGTTTTTTTTTGTTTGTTTTTACTAGTTAGCCTCAAGAAGTAGCAAAATTCAACCATTATCAGCTTGAAGATTTAATTCCAGATATATTTTCAAACTACAACTACAGGCTTGCTCAATATTTGTGTTCAAGCATACCACTAGTAAATATTTACATAAGGAGAATACATATGCCCCTTAAACGCGCACAGTAGGGCTTTTTCCCCGTAAAAACACTGCTTTTAAGGCTTAACCCTAGTTTATTCTGATACTACGTGGCATTAAGGGAGGAGACCCATAGCAACCGTTGGTAAGGCTGTGGGAAGTGTTAAGTGCTATCAACCACGAAAATCTACCACCCTCACCTGGCTCCGCATGCATCTCGCAAGCATAACCACCGCTTGATATATTAGCGCGCAAAGCGGGGCAAAAATCTTGAGAGTCCCTAACCTCAGTAGCCTTACTGGTGGGTTAGCTTTGACCACGTTGTTGTTACAACCAGCTTCAACAGCAAACTATAATCATGCCTTCCAGGAAAAGGAAGAGGGCTATTAGTACAGCCACAGAAATGAGGAAAATGAAATGTGCTTTGAGAAGAAGTAAGAAATAAGTAAATAAATATAATATTAAAAAATATATACATACATAATATATATATATATATATTATATTATATAGACATAGGATTGGAGCAAGTCCCAGCAATAGGTGGGGCTTCCACTGATACTCTTGATGATCCTTCCTTTACTGGTCATGATGTCACGCCCTCTCTTCGGCAGGAGTCATCATCAGAAGTGCTCCCTGATTCACCTTCTCAAGATTTAGTGTCCTCTCCTACTGCTCCACCATGTGAATCACACCCTCTAGCATTTTTTAATCCATCTCAATTTCTAAATGATCTCACTACCTAGTCACATGATGACCACAATTCTCCTCCTGTCTCTTCTCATCCAGTTGTGAGTTCCACTGAAGTTTCCCCAGCTCCGCAGGAAGCACTTCAAGAGTTACTTGAGAAGCTTTCAGCTATCGCTCAACAGAATGGTTTGGTGTTTGATGTGTCCAGTCTCCCTCAGTTTGTGAATAATTCAGCCATACGACTCCAGACTTCTGGACCAGGGTTGGATTGAGCTATGGAGACTTGGAACTGCTCAAATCTGAATGCAAGGACCGAGAAGAATTGGTACGAATTCTGAAGGATAGAGGAATTAACAGCAAACCCCTCCAGGAGAAGCTGTCCAAGCACTTCAAATACAGCCAAAGAAAATGAGTCCTTTTTTTCCAACCCGGCTCTTTTCTTCACCTAAAATGTTCGCACACCTATTTCTTCAAATCCTTACACTACTAGCTAATTCGCTTACCTGTGCGTCGGTAAGGCAGACGTGCTAGTATCGCCTGAAATGCAGCTGAAGCGGAGCGCACCTTTGGTGGGGGGGTGGGCGTTATAGTTTTACGCGCACTTCGTTTTGAGCCAGCCACAGTTCGCGGCCGCCTGCAAGGAGGGTGAATTTGCGACAAGTATTTTTGAGCTATAAGAGGTCACGGGATGCAGTCTAAACTTGGAACAGTAATTCGGTGACGTAAGGTGAACAGGCCTACGTTTAGATTTTCTTGATAGCGTGCCAGGAAGCAAAGTTGACCTTAGTGGTCGGATATTTAGAAAAGTAAAGTTGCTATAGCTAAAAACTAAACGTAGGAAGCGGAAACATAATGGGAGGAAGCCGTAGAGTCTTGAATCGGCAGAAAAGCTTGGACGGTTGCGGAGAAACAACACGAAATGTCCACGGAAGTAAATCGCTCCTAACTGGGCTTACGAAGATGCAAATGGTCTGAATTTTGGTGTGCAGAGAGACCTTATCACCCTAAATAAATTCAGCATGTTAAAGAATTGCCACCGTTGCTTGAAGTTTTTTTTTTTCAGCATCAATTTTTAAGGAAAATGCATGGGCCGGATGGGTCTCCACCCTTAAGCAAGTCCTACTTTATACTTAGCCCCCACTACTCAAGAAATAAGTATTTTTGAATTGTTTGCTAAAATTAAGGTAAGAAAGTAATTTTGAATTTGTTTGCTAAAATTAATGGTCAACCATCATTGAAATAGAAGCTTCTTCAGGTAAAATATATCACATAATCATAATTGTAGTTTTATATAACCTAGCTGGGCAGGCTTGCTCGATATTTTGTGCACAAGCACACCACTAGTTTGTATATATGTGTGGATGTAAGTATGTCATTTTGTACTTTGACCCTCGCATTTTTGTCTTTTCTTGGTGGTCGACCCTAGTAAAAATAGTGACTCGGGCAGAGACGAGGCTGCAGAGAATCATGCAGATATGTACTTTGGCAAATATGTGGGAGAGACACTACATGAAATGGCCCCTCGCCAGAAAGCCATTGCCAAGTCCCGGATTCAGCAGGTGCTTTGAAGTACAGTTTCCTGAAGAACATTTCTATTCCCTTCCACAATCTTCTGTTACACCTCATCTACCCCACTATTCGCAATCAAACTACGAATAGCAATTTCAGAGTTGGAACTGTCACAAAATGACATGAGTATAATTAGCTATCACAAATTTATTCAGTTAGTTCGCTGTACATGAGCATATTGCCAAGAGACTTCTCCTTGGGTACTGATGAAATAACTCCTATAGCTGTCACGAATGGAAGCAGCAGACCTTGAATGCCTAACAATTATAATATTCAGTGATATTGTGCACAACAAACAAACAAATAAAACATAAAATCATCATACCAATTACTACTTGTACTTGCTACTGGGTTCATCCCAGTACTCTCTTCATCATCTGTCCGCCATGTACCTTCAATAACATTGCCTTTCCCATCCCAGTGGCATAGCTACAGGGGGGGCTGGGGGGGCTAGAGCCCCCCCACTTTTATAATAAGTGGGGCTAAGCCCCCCCACTTTTATACCAACTATACAATACACATGTATTGAATATAAGTAACCAGACACATTTGTATTTACCTGATTTTCACATTATATTCATAAATGCCAATCAAAAGATATGGTAATTACTTGTAAATCTGGTATGTATTTTCAAACCAGACACCTTGTATTCAAGTCTTATTAGCAGTTGCTTGCAGTCAAAACACAGATCGTGATTTCTCAAACTTGAGGAGGCAACTTCCATTGTTACATGATATTATCAAGCAAGGACTTCCTGAAGTTAGGCTAGTTACTTCAGTTGACACCATATGCAGTGCAATGAACAAGAACAATGGAGTTTTGAAGGACATGCTACCCTCTGTGCATAAATTACTTCGTCTTATGTGTACAATTCCGATAACCTCTGCCACCTCTGAACGAACATTTTCAACTATGAAGAGAATAAATACTTACGTTCAAGTATGACAGAAAAACGTTTAAAATAACTGTTTACTTTTAAATCACAAAGAGCTTACAGAAAACTTGGATTTAATTTTGATAGCTGAAGAATTTGTTGAAAAACTTGATGAAAGAAAAAGATACTTTGGCAATTTTTTATTTTTGTTTAACTTACTACAATAGTGAAATAATTGTGCATTACATTGTATTAACTTTAATGTAGTGATTGCTTTGGCGCGATATCAGCCCCCCCACTTTAGGTGAGCTAGCTAAGCCTCTGCGATCCTCTCCGTCAGTGAACCCTGGAGGACAGTACATACTGGACTCTGTAGTCTGTAGGTAGTTGTGGAGGGCAATTGCTGCTTTGGTATACATCACCACCTTGTCGGGTTGTGCTATTATCGGCCTCCTAAACAGCCTCCATCTAAATCATAATACAAATAGCTATCAGCTTTTGCAACAATGTTTATCAGGTTGTTAATACCTAACTGCAAGAATACCAAAGGAATTTTCAATAATCCTGCGAGCTCTGCTTAACCTGTAGTTGAAAACAGCCTTTTCTTCTGCAATAACAGCAGCTCAAATGATATCAACTGATTTAGCTAATTCTGAGGAATACATACCAGATAGATTTCTTCCTGGATAAGGTCGTAGCATATTTGTCCGAAGAGGGAATGCCTAATCGCCAACAATGACAAAAGGTAATTTGGGATGTGCAGTTCCTGGAAGTGGATGAGGTGCAGGAAAGGAGAGAGAGTCATTCTCTAGAGCTATTCCAAAGCTGGAATGTGCCAGTACCCCTCCATCGCTGTGACGACCAAGGTCTCCAACATCAATTACAGTAAACCTATATAAAATATCAAAGTAGTAACAGTGTTGTCCCTTATAGTTATAGTATGATGATCCACTGTTGATTGGAGCTTGCACTACAATGTGCTTCCCATCAATTGCTCCTTGAAATTGATACAATATACAGTAAGCACTAGAAAAATAAGAACACACTACACACACACACATATATACCAACACAATTAGGGAAGTTCCATCTCATCTCAAATTCCCTACTGATTTTTTCCCAGTCTTCTGCGAGAGATGGAGCTCTGATGTACTTATTGGCCAGCACTGTATAGAGAGCTTCACAAGTCTCTTGAATAATTGTACAAACAGATGAACGTCCCACACGAAAGTTGAATGACAAAGAAGGCTGATAAAGAAACATAAAAGTAGTGTATCAGGTTTTTATGAGTGTAGTTATTAGCAAAAAAATTAGCCTACTCATCAACACTCTCAGTACCTCTGAATAAACCCCACGTATCACAACTAACAAGTCATATTTATGTATAGATCCAATGAAGCCATAGTTACTTGTGAATTGCCAGTTGCTAAGTAGCGGATGGTTAGTGCCAGCCTTTCTGCAGGAGATATTTGTGCCCGAAGAGTACACTGGTATTCCCGGTGAGACAATAGTGGACTAACCTTTATCATATATAAGTTGAAAACACTTGAGAGGTTTTACATAAGCACAGTAGTATCTATTCATACCATTTCCAATAAAGCATCAAATCTCTCCCTAGACATCCTTAAGTATCGGAAATGGGACTCTGGGTCAGACAGCCTCATCTCTTGCAGGAGATTATGATATTCACCTTGCTGCTTCCTTTTGGCGAAAATTGGACGAATCCATATTCTTCTACACCTCTTCCTCCTCATTCTTCTCCTTCTTCTGATTGCTAAGACCAATAGCAAATCGACTTCTCCGTCACTACTATCTCGCTCCATGCTCATATAATCTCCAGGTGGAGTTTGACGTAGTGAAACGTAATCATGTCGTTATATTGTGAACCAAACTACACGATGCGCTGCGTTGCTTGTGTAGAGCGACACGATTAAACGCGACGCGACACGACGCGTTTCGCTTATTGTGAACCGGCCTTTACTGTTACTTCAGTATACAGATTTTGCATTCAACTTTTATCAGATTCTACCTTGTGTGAATTACTTGTGCACAATGGCTCGCTTGCCATTTGTACTGAAGAACATCACTAGTTCATTTTCACTTATTAATAATGGTACGTGTGACATCCTCGTTTTTCCCACGCATGTAAGTTGGTAAAGCGTCTTGATAAAATAGAGAGATGGACATGCCAAACGGAACAGTGAGTTGCAGGTCCAAGATGTTGTTGGAGCATACCTAAAGCTAGGCTAGATTGCTCGCTATTTGTGCTGAAGCACACCACCAGGAAAGTGCTATTCCAAAACTCAATACAAAAGTCTATGGGAATAGAAAAAAACCACAGGTTTCCCGCTCAAAACGCGCCCGCTTTTAGTCACGCGGTGCGGCTCAATTTATGGCGTGGACTGTCTTCATTAAGAATTTTGTAAACAATGAGCGACTTCTTCTCAGATTGCTGCGTTTCTAGCTTTGTATCACGATTAGTTTAGGTTGCAGAGTGTGGAAACAGGATAGACGGAGTGTCCTGTTGTCAGAGAGGGTACGGGACCACCTGATAGGATGTAAGTAAGATTATTTGTCTATCTGTTCAATAACAAATGCCTATAGCCAATATATTTCAGAGAGATATAGCTACCATTTAGCTAGCAATTTGTAATACAGCCTTTTTGCCATTAAATTGTGTGCTTGAAAGCTGTGTTTATGCCAATTCCTTTTTCTTCACCACTAGATGCCATTTATTGTAAGGATTAGGACCAACTCAGGCTGCACTCCACCTTCAACTCTGATCACAACTATATTAAGTATGTGTACAACTTAAATTCTATCATCTCATAAAATTTCATATATATGACTAGATGAAACAATTGATAATTTTATTTAACAAGGAAATCTAATAATTTTAGCCACAAGTTAACAGTGCTGTACTGCTGAATCCTGTGAATATCAGAATACTTCTTGGGACACAGTAGGTAGAATCGACTGCTTTTAATCTTGTCTCTTTAGAAGAACGCCCCACCAGTTCGCGTTTTCCGTCTGCTGTACATTACCTACACTTAAGAAACATAAATATAGCTGAAACAGACGAGATGAGCTGTACAGCGCCGGAAAAACTCCATGAACTTAACTAAATTTCTTTCTTACAATAGTTACAGAATTAATGCGCACCATCTTTTTCACGTGCAACGTTGACGTTTGCGCGCAAAATTGACTTAGATTCACATGACTAAATTGTTTCAGGTAAAGTACTAAATTTCACATGACTAAATTGTTTCAGGTAAAGTACTAAATGCATTCCTCATTTACCGCGCTTGCGGTCGTGCCAATTCAACTTGGACATACTATAGTTAATCAATCATTACCTGCATCATCCTAGAAATAGAATGGTTTACCGCTTTGAATTTTTTTGCAGGTGCAGTTGAACTTAAAACCTTACCTGAGTTCCATTCCTATTTAAGAGTGGCCACACACCGCCTACCCAATTTCTTGTTGATGGTTGCTATGCACGATTACTACTATTGTATACTTGCAGGGGCTTCTCCATTACAACACAAGTACAAAATACCTGCCTAAGCGCGGCTCACTAATTTATAGAACGAATCTGGAAGAAATATCGGGGCGGTTATAAAACTTTGTATCACTTTTTTGGAGCGGTGCGGTAAGTCGGAGCTCTGCAATTTGGTGCACTACTAGCCAAGCCGTACTCTACTGCAAGACAACGAGTTCTTTTCCATTTCAATATTACTTTATGATTTATTCGCAATTTTTTCTATTTATATGATATTGAAAAATTCTTGTTGTGGCGCAGTTCATTGTTTTAGGTTTATATACAAAAAAAATTGTCGTTCTCATTATTAGATTCCAAGAAAAACTGATATAAAATTTGGAACTTTAATTCCACTCGCAATGATTTTTTTTTTATTGGTTTGTACAGGTTCTAAAAAATCCCGCTTATATCAAGAGTAAAGAAACAAATAATAAGAGAGTCAGAAGAGAGAGCAATTTCTTGGAGATAGTCCGAGGTAAAGGTATTAGGTCTGCGCAGCTTGGGAAGTCAACGCTCTTAGAAATCGAGCCTGCTGGATCCATCCGCTTGAGTTCAGGTACGCAGAGCTTGGAGAACGGCTACTGGAGGAGAGGCAGCCTGGTGCACCTTGCCACTTGAGTTCAGACGACGCATGGAGAGTTGCTGTAAACGGCTACGAGACAACAGGCTAAACTAAAACACCACAACTTCACAAAGTATACTTCTGCTACTACTGCGCGATTGTTTCTGCTCGCGTATTATCGAATTGTGGGGTATTGGCGGGGAATAAATTAATGTCCAGATCTACAGGCTGTGCGTGTTGCTATGTGCAGCCACCCTGAAGTTAGAGGCGGTGGTAAGTTAGTATGCTATTTGTCATAGTTATAAACCCTACACAACAATATTTACATGAAAAGTCATTGTCCACTGGACTAATGGTGTGGGTATGTCTAGTTGTTCCAAAGTATTATGTATTGCAGCTACTACTTAGCTAAAGAATATTACAAAGAAAATGTTTACATAATGTAACTTACTTTATTACTTTTTTTTTCCCATTCAAACAGTTGTGGCAAGTTGTTCATAAAGCATTGAAACCCCTTTACCGTAGATATGTAATTAAAAAATTGACCATTTTTTTAGTAGCTTGAGCCTCATGGAAGTTATAATCAATCATTTAAAAATAGTGTAGTTTAAGCACATCGTCACTAGTTTTGGTTATAAACCAATATTGAGGTTTGTTTGCGATTCACAAATCCCAACACACAAGGGTGAAGCCAGAGTCGCTAGGGTTTGTAAAATGCTGTACAAACCAATTCTTATTGATTTATTACTATTTTATAGCTGTGGTGTGGACACCGAGGCAGGTTTCTGTTCATAGTTACCAATTTTTATGAGTGAGCCAGAAGAGAGGGACTTCAGATGATTCTACTGATAGTGACACACAAAGTAAAAAATGTTTGGTTTTAAAACTCCTGAAGAATTAGTCTAATGTACATTAAAAAGGTTCCAAAACAACTTAAACTACACAATGGGCTATTCGCAGCTATGATACTTGGAGAATGACAAATAGTTATTTCCACATGAAAAGGTTCCTGAAAACTTATTAATTAATGGAACGGAAGAGGAAATGGGAATTTTGGTTAATTTGGTACGTTATAGAATGTAGGAAAAATAATAGCGAGTATCCTCCTAAAACCATATACCAGCTATTTTCTGGATTTCTTCGCCTCACACAAAAGAATAATATTAAATCAAGTCTCTTCATGTTGTTTTGGACAATCTATTTAAGGACTTTTCAGAAGGAAGGTAGCTATAGAAAAGACATAGAGTTTTAAAAAACTCTGAAATTCACCTTATGGGTGTGGAAAATCCAAAAGCACTTCTTAGAGCCGAATTTTATCTTAATGGGCGGAAGTTTTGCTTTACAAGAGGTAAGAACATCGAAAGTTTAAATTGTCACAGATAGTAAAAGTTAATTCCACTTCTTTACACTATATCTGGAAAAGTTTTCAAAATAGTAATCCTGGTGGTCTAGCTAACATTGAAAGGATGCCGAAAGTGTTCCCATTTTTTCCAATTCAATTGCCGGTGTCGGAGGGTAGACTATCTCCCGGGGTGGAATGTCCGCCAGGACACTGCGCCCTAGGGTGGTTTGTCCCCCTGCCGGCTAAAAATGTCCCACTTCCCTTTACCAAATGCGCACGTGTCTTTGAGTTCTTACTTCAACATGGCCACGAACAGCGTGGAATATGAAGCCATATACCAGTTTTTTGTGGTGTGGACAGTACCCCGACGGTTGCAGTAAGAATAAAAAAAGAGTTCTTAGGCCAAAGCTAAGGACAATTATAAAACAGAAAAAGATTCTTTGTTTTACGTCCTCAGTAAGCACGTTTTCCTAAGGAGAGAACTGGTATTATTGATATTTGTCATTCTCAACCAGAAGGTAATTAATGGTGTTAAAAGCTTATACTGAATACTATATTAGAAGAGATAAGATCCCCTTGCTAAATTGTTACTGGGGTGTTTCAACTTGGCAAGTGTGCATTAACATTTTCTTCTATTAAGGTAAACTGCGCTTTTCAATTGCCTAAGGTTAAAGCTGTTTGATGTAATATTTTGAGAATAGTGTTGGAACTAGCAGCTTAGTTTATCTTCATTAAACAGTATTTCTCCCTGTTCTGCTAATAACTTTTTAAATAGTTTTTCCAAGTAAGTAACACAATAATATAGCAGCATATTATACACAATATAGCATGTGAACC
>WLWD01006280.1_pt1 | contig 23215 bp, 14 predicted proteins | sample 6712731 | NCBI WGS metagenome assembly WLWD01 (sample SAMN12718690, study PRJNA576275) | sponge metagenome | isolation source: marine sponge | host: Mycale hentscheli | place: New Zealand: South Island, Marlborough, Capsize Point | collected 2014-11-01
CCTATAAAACTCCACATGCGCCGGCCTCCTTTGGCCTTTGACTAGCTCGCACATTGCGAACCATGTAAACACACTAATGCATGCACATCAATCAATAGAACACTTAATTAGAACCAATAAACAAACATGTTTAAGAGCAAACCATGCTTAAGTTTTGATACAAAACAAGTGCAATATAAGTCAATATGATAGACAGAGTACAGTACAACTTGCCAGTGTCCAACAGGAATGATACACGGGGGGGCATGGGTGGGACGTTGATGTGATCAGCTTCACCCTCTTCATACAATTCTGAATAGCTGGCAGCCACTACGTGGCCTGAGCCATTCTCAAATTATATTTCAGAGGGCTCAGCTTCACACATCAACGTGTCCTTCGTAGCTTCAATCCCCGGAACAGGCTGTGCTTGTAAGGACAGTCCTGCCGAAAGTAGCCTCTTGACGAGGCCTCAGGTAGAACTTGCGGAACACTGACTCCGATGACCAGTCTGCCGCCTTCAGAATGTCCGCTGTAGACATCCCTGCCATGGCTGCCTTGCTGGTAGTCGCACCACGGAACGAGTGGCTAGCGAAGACTGACGTGTCTACTCCAGATGCCTTCAGCATTGTTTTCAACCATCTCGCCACCGTACATGGAACTACTGGCTTGTGTGGTGCCACCATCCCTAGGAACAGTCTAGACGAAGACTGGACACGAAGTGGCTCCGAGCGTCGGATGTATTCCTTTAGTACATCCACAGGACACAAGAGGATCTCCTCCTGAAACGAAGGAAAGAAAAATACATGGAAAGGTTTCCCTTGCCTGGACTGCTTGGACAGAGCCGTAGGGACAAAGGAAACGCCGTCGTCCAACCATCTGAGCGCCTTCACGTCCAAGTTTGCCAAGTCAGCCGACCTGGACGGTCTGGTCAGTGCCATCAGTGTCGCCGTCTTGATGGTGAGCCACCTTAAAGACAGACTCTCGTTAGGACCCATGTTCCTAATGTGATTCAGTACTAATCCGGTGTCCCATGCACCCGAGTATTTCGGCAACGGATGGCGCCTATGAAAACTACCCTTCAGAACCTTCTTGACCATTTCGTGTTGCCCCACACTGACACCGTTCACCTTGTCGTGCACGGATGAGATGGCCGAGCGATAAGAATTGAGTGAGCAGTAACTGTAGCCCTCTTCAAAGAGCTCAGCCAGAAAGTTAGCCACATTCACTGCAGGTCCAGAAAAGGGATCTGCACCCCGTACACCACACCAGCTGCTCCACTTCCCGAACAGCGAGTTGTAGGACTTGTTCGTCCTCGACCTCCATGCATCCTCGACGAGTGAACAAGCTCCTTCCGAAAGGTTGTGCTCAACGCAGCGTTCCCTGACACGAGCCAAGCGGCTAGTGCTGGTGCCTCCATGCTGCTCGAGCAAGTTGCCTGTGGCTGCCACGGAAACAACCTCGGCGAGTCCGTCGCCATCTCCAGTAACGTCGGGTACCACGACTGTGCCTTCCACACTGGGGCCACCAGAACCACTGTGGCCTTCTCGATCCGAACCTTCGTCAGCACTCTGCCCACCAGATTCCAGGGCGGGTTGGCATACGCCTTCAACTCGCTCCAGTCTTGGAGAAAGGCATCTGTGGCTGCTGCACATGGGTCCGGCCTCCAACTGTAGAACACTTCGCACTGGCATGTCAGCCTGGAGGCAAACAGGTCCACCAACAGTGGGCCCCAAAGGCGATTCAGCTGGAAGAACACATCCTTGTCCAGCATCCAATCCGTCCGATCCGTCAGAGTCCTGGACTCGGCATCTGCTATGTCGTTCAGAGCACCCGGCAGGTGTTGCGCCTGTAGGTTGATTCTCCGCCATAGACACCAGGACCACAGGTCCTTGGTGAGCTCCACTAATTCTTTGGACACAGTTCCTCCACGGTGGTTCACATACGACACCGCTGTCATGTTGTCCATCCTGAGCAGCACCAGAATGTCCGTCTTGTTCTTGGCAAAGGACTTCACTGCCAGCGTCGCCGCCAGCAACTCCAGACAGTTGATGTGCCACATCGCCTCTGTTTTCGACCACTGGCCGCCCATCCGAACATCCTCGCAGACTGCTTCCCAGCCGGTCAGAGAGGCGTCCGATTCGATGATCATGTCCACCGACTGACACACCAGACTCTTGCCATTCCATCTGCTCAGATGCACTGTCCACCAGTCCAGCTCCTCGTGGCATTCCCGCGACAGGTGGGCCATCGAGTCATAACTCTGGTTGTTGTTGTTCAGAGCCATTGTCACTGCCATTTGCAGGTGTCGGTAGAACAGTGGGGCTGGTGGAATAGCATGGCATGCCGCATTCATCTTTCCTATGAGCCGCGAGAGCGCTCTTGCATGAACACAGTTCTCTCTCCTCATTCTCCTGGCCTCTGCCCGAATGTTCCTGAGCTTGGCCTCTGGCAACCTCAACTCCATCGCAGTAGAGTCCACCACTGTGCCCAAAAATTCTATTGTCTGGCCTGGCATCATGATAGACTTCTCCTGGTGCACCACAAACCCCAGGCATTCCAGCAAAAACTTGAGTGCTACTACATGTTCTCTCACCACTTCCTTGGTCTCTGCCAGAACCAGAATATCGTCGATGTAACAGACAATGCGGACACCCATGCGACGCAGCACCGCTGCTGCAGGCCTGAGGGTTTTTGTGAAGACCCACGGTGCCGACGAGAGCCCGAATGGCAGGCATGTGAAGTGAAACAATTGGCCCTTCGCCATGAACTGCAGAAACTTCTGGTGGTCTCGCCGTATTGGGATCGCAAAGTAAGCGTCCTTCAGGTCGACCTTGGCAAGCCAGTCGCCTTGCTTGAGCAGATCTCTGAGAGTGTGAAGGCCCTCCATCTTGAAATGGACAGTCTCCACGAAGTCGTTCAAGGCCTTCAAGTTTACCACTGGCCTTTGGCCCCCATCCTTTTTTGGAACCAGGAACATTGTGGAAACAAATCCTGCCCGGGATTCTTCCACACGCTGTACGGCACCTTTGTCTAACAGTTTGTTCAGCTCTGAGGCGAGCATAGCTTCTGCTTCCATATCCAAGTGTGGCTCCCTGGGAGGCCCAGCTTGTCTGGGAGTTGAGTGCAGATCTATGGCGTAGCCGTTTACTGTCTCCAGGACCCAGCGGTCCGTCGTGATTCTCCGCCAGTTGGCAACAAAATGCTTCAACCTCCCAGCCACTGCCTGCGGGCCGTGCAATGGCACAATGCCCATTACCTGCAGTTGAGCCATCACGCTGGACGACTGCTCTGCTGGTCTTGCCTTTGGAAGTTCTTCTTGAACTGGCCTCCTCTGTAAGTTTGTCTGGGCGGCAGTCTCTGGCCGCCAAACTGTCTGCTCCCTGACGAGTTTGCAAACTCGTTGCTTCTGTATCTGCCACTGCCCCCCCGCCTGGAGGGGCCGCTCCGAAAAAATGGTCGACTGTCGGACCTTGACGGCAGAGTGGACTTGAGAGCCTTCATCTCTTCCACATGTTCCTTCGCAAACTTCGCGAATTCTGCCCCAAACAGTCTTGGGGATGCCTCTGAGAAGTCCATGCCTGACTTTACTAAAGGCAGCAGTGACTTGTTGAAGTCACTAGTCAGCTTCTCCCGTCTAAGTTGGGACAGCTTGGCACTTGCATTGCCCAGCAGCTCAGCCGCGGACTCTGCCGCTTTGAGCACCTTGTCACCGGACATGCTCTCCTCCTTGTCGCCCTTGGTCAGAATGGCCGTGATGGGCGCAATGCCATCGTTGATCAGTGCCTGCAGCATAGCCAGCTCTCTGTCAGTGCTCTTTGCTGCATTGGAGGCATGCGACTTCACAAAGAAGTCCATCTGAGGCACCTTTGTGGCTTCCACGTCAGGAAGGGCAAACTGACGCCTAACTCTGAGGCGAGCCTCGTTGGGCAGAGGCTTCGAGAACCTCTCTGTAAGAAATCTCCGGGTACGTTCAGGCACAGGCCTGAGCACCGATTCATCCTCCCTCTGGTCTGCCTGTTCCTCGTCCTCTGTCTGACCGTAGAGCCCCGACTGGACACAGGCGGCACCCTGTCCGCTCGGTGTGTCAGAATTGCTCCTGTGCCTGGCGCGAGACCTCGGTGAGTCAGACTCTGCTGACGGTCTCACAGAATGCCTAGACGTCGAAGGGGATCTCGATCTGCACGGTTTCTCCACTTCGTCAGTCGCTTGGAGAGATCCTCCAGCTTCTCCAACACCGCGTTCAGTACCCCGGACGAACCCTCCGACTGATCCATTAGCAACTCAGCAACAAATAGAAAAACTCAAGGTAAAATTAAACTCCGTCAACTGTCGAGCTAGAAAAAAGGCCAAGCCGGCGCACGTGGAGTTTTATAGGGAGCTCTGGAGGGCGTTAAATGGAGTTCTACGCATGCGCACAAGCAACAAATCTAGCTGTTGAGCAATGGAATTTAGGCCAAACACGTTGATGTGTGAAGCTGAGCCCTCTATAATAGTTAACTGCCAGTGTGGACTGTCAATAGTTAACTGCCAGTGTGGACTGTCATAGTCACCTAGTAGTTAGCTGTTTGGACAGATGAAGATGCTTACACCCATTTTTATACAAATAGCTGGCTAATTGGTAAATGAAGAGTTTCATCATTCGCATCATTAGCTATTTATTTCGTGATTCTTATAATAAAGTCTGCCTGAATGGAAAATTGCTTTGCTATACATTACCAAATTCTCACAGCATGTTAACACCCACGTCTTCAAATTGTCAATCACATAAATTCTTTGAAACATTTCATTTCCTATAGAGTCAAATGCCTATAATCAGAAAAGTCATTGCTGAGAAACTTCTCTGTGGAGAATTAGTGTAAATATGAGTTACAGTGATTTCAATGTTAGTGTAAGTGTTAAATTCTTGCCTCTGCATGCCTTGCTAAAAAAATTTTACACATGTAAGTACAAATAAGTGACGTACTTTAATGTTAGTGACATGAAGGCCAGGAAATCAAAAATTTCTAAGGGCAACCATTCGAACTTGATACAGTCAAATCTTCCAATCAACTCCATTCACCATTAGGTAATTGTTTATTTTTCCTTGAATTATTAATGCCATATGATTTGCCATTATTACATTACCATTGCATTTCTTTAAGCAGAACTTCCATCGACATCCAATACGATTTCAGCTCCAAAATCTTCATAAAAATCTGGTACTAAAAGTCTAGTCTTTGATCTTATCATGTAGAAATTGCACTTTCATCTTGCTATCACATATATTTAAGCATGTATATTAGAAGGTTAACATTTTTTCTATATTAGACTCTCATATATCACCGTTATCGTGTTTGCCTCCCTCAAGCATCACTTCCATAAATTACAGAAGTAGATCTTGTTCAACATTTTCAATAGGAAGCCAGAAGTGCAAGAAAAAAAGTTATCATTGTCACTCAAAGCAAAAGCTCCACTGGTCCACTCAGGTCACTCTGAAACAGGTAATTTTCATAAATAGCAAATTGAAATAGTTTGTAGTAGCTATTAGTTATTTTGAATTACAATTAGAGAGATCATCGTGTGAAGGGACATCTGCATCATCATGTATGAAGACATCTACTTCACAAACTTCTGGTATTCTACTTTTTTAATTGCTGTGATAACAACCCTTTAAAGATAAAGACTTTTATATGTACCCGTAAACTTCGGACATGAAATAATACAACCAATCTTCTATAACCACTCCAGCAACTCAAGCAACTCCAGTGAATTCATCAGATCTTGAATATTTCCAAAATGTTACATTCTTTAGCTTTCCTACAGGAAATAAATCTTATAACACTGACAAAACTGCACTAATGGACAATATCAAATCAAGACTATCAAACATTGCATTAATATGTGATCAAGTAGATAGTGCTGATCTTTTGGAAAATATATATACAGCATTGGGAGGAGTCTTAAATAGTATAAAGTTGCCAGCCACAAGAAAGAGAATAGCATCTAATAAAAACATGGAAACACAAAGAAAATACTTCACAACAAAGAAAAAAAAGAAAACTGGAGACTACATCACTTAAAAAACCATCAGTTGATGAAGTTGGTGTGTGTAAGCAACAGTTAAATAAAACTGACACTGAAATTTGTGGAATATGTTTCTGCGAAGATGACCAAGAAGTTCAGAGTGAACAAGTCGATTGGATGTCATGTGCACTATGTTCATTGTGGGTGCACAAGAACTGTGTTAGTGCTAAAGACATAAATGAAGAGAATTATGTATGTTGCTATTGTAGCTAGACCAGCTATTTACAGATATACTTCATTTGAAACTATTATATGTCAGTTAACTTTTAATGGAATTTAAAAAAAAATTATGATTAATTTTATTCTTTTTATTATTTTAACAGAATTGACTAGCTACTTAGTACTTCATACCTATAGTTACTTAGTAGATTCTTGTCATTGTTTTTTTACAGTCACCCATGGCTACTGCATGCATTGCTTCTGAAACACTAGAATAAAACAATTCTAACAGTAATTGCATGAGCAGACCACATTAGTACAAGATAGCTAAACACATTAGTTTCATCTTGAAAATAATTTGTAATAAAGAGCTAGCCATAGAATAAGATATTTAAAAAGAATGGGGGTCAAAGTGCCAATCATGACCATTAGAATGTAATAGCTATAGCTATAAAGGAACAATTAAGCTAGCTATTATGTGTATAAAACAATAATGCTTGTTCGTACTTTAAGTGTCCACAATGTTGTTTCTTCTTTCACACATAAAAACATTCCATCTCAAGGTCTTTACTTAATTTTTGGAGCATAGGAGTATCCGCATGCAGTGATTCAACCTCTTCTTTTACACTACAGCAATGTGGTTATTATTAATAACTTAACTGGAGAACTGCATTCAGTTGGTGCAGCGGTGACTTGAACTATCAGATAAAATTTGTCAGTTTGTGGACTTTGCAAACTGAATAATGACTTCCTTGGTAGACAACCAAAAATTATTCATGTGCTGCAATGGCCCAACTCAAAAGACTTAACTGGAACTTATTTGCATAAAAATGCATTTCAACATGAATATAAAAGTGAATCACCCCAAATTGCCAGATTATGCTCAAAAATTTCAGAATTATTCTTTTTTATTCTAAAAAATTATTATTCCAAAAATTAATATAATATTATTTCATGTTCTTATTATTCTCTCATTATACCAATTAAAAATAAGTTAAATAGTGATGATTGCACCAGCTACATAAAGGGGTATAATGTTGTGAAAAAATGAGTAATATTTATACTGAATACTGTATATACTGAATTATTCATTGTAACGAAGAGGATTCAGCATTGCTTGAATGTAGCTACTTGCAAGAATGTTCAATGAATGGAGTGTTTTGCTACAGCTCTGATAAAAGTTCAGTTTGAGAAACCTACCAGACATTTGGGGGGAAATATACGAGGATGGAATTAAAATTTTTTATTTGCTTAGCATTGGATGCACCATCTCTTCCCTTCAAATTTGTAGGTGGGTTGGTGATATGTAGTTAATTTACACTTTCTGGTCAATTCTAATACAGTATAATAGTAAGGTTGCTCAGAAGAGCAACCATTAAGCATGATCCTCTGACTTTGCTGACTCTGAGCCTGAGCTGACAGTGCTCACAGTATTTTCAGTACAAATAACAGAGAGGTCAAGAAAAACCCAGCTGCTTCTGTCCTTCTGTTCTAAATGAAATAGAGAATAAAGAATTTTCTTTTATGAGTTAGGATTATAGCACTACTTACCTACATATTATGAAACCCTAAGAATATACTTCCAGCACTTAACTATCTAATTAATGTTTAATTTAAGTAAACCTTAGTCAGTATTATATAGCAGCCAAAAATATGATATAATATTTGGAGCAAATATTTTGTCATTGTTGTTGTTTATTTTTTAGTATTGAGCTTGCTTATGAATTACTAAAAAAACAGATTGATAATTTTAGCCAGTAAGCCACAAGTAATTACACTAGCACGGTCCCAAAGCAACAATTAACAAAAAGAGCCTACGCGTTTTGACGATCTTTACCAATGCTAACTTACTCTCCCTAGCCTCATGTGTCTGTGTAGGTGCATGTCCAGTTGTGTCAAAGCATTGTGTGTTACAACCACCACTTAGCTAAAGAATATCACAAAGAAAACTTTTAAATAACGTGTATTGTTTAGTTGTTGTTCAATTCAAGCAGTTGCAGAGAGTTGTTACTATGGTACTGAAATCCCTTTACCGTCATGCGAAATTTAATAACTGGACCTTATTTTCAGTAGCTTCAGTGTTAGAAGTCAAAATCATTCATATAAAAATAGTCTTTAGGCTTGCTGCAATTTGTGCTCAAGCACATCACTAGTTTTAGTAGCTTGAGTGTTAGTTGTTAAAATCAAATTTAACAATAGTGTAGTTTAAGGCTCGCTCGCCATTTGTGCTCAAGCACATCACTAGTTTTAGTCTTGAGTGTCAGTTGTTAAAATCAAATTTAACAATAAGGCTCGCTCTTCATTTGTGCTCAAGCACACCACTAGTTTTAGTAGCTTGAGTGTTAGTTGTTAAAATCAAATTTAACAATAGTGTAGTTTAAGGCTCGCTCGCCATTTGTGCTCAAGCACATCACTAGTTTTAGTCTTGAGTGTCAGTTGTTAAAATCAAATTTAACAATAAGGCTCGCTCTTCATTTGTGCTCAAGCACACCACTAGTTTTAGTAGCTTGAGTGTTAGTTGTTAAAATCAAATTTAACAATAGTGTAGTTTAAGGCTCGCTCGCCATTTGTGCTCAAGCACACCACTTGTTTATCAGTATGTATGGACGTAGTCTCGCGGGCCAGACCCTTTACCCAATACGAAGAGAAAGAAAGGGTCTGGTCAAGTTCACGTATGCGTTTGGTCTCGCTGGTCCTGGAATTTCTCGGACCGGTAATTGGTTTTAAGTGACAGTGACCTCACTATATAAACAGAGACGTTCGCGCGCAAATTTAGCTTGGTTCTATGGAACTGTAGGAATGAATTGCTGCTTATGCCAGAAACGTCTTGCAACGGACTTTCCATAGCCTGTTGGTAATGTATCCCGATTGCTTCCAACTGTTTCTCCTTCAGTGTAAGTCCGAATACTCGAGCACTCTCCGCCACACCGCTGCAGTTACATCCATGTCGACAGTAATTTCAGCGCGCTAAAATCACCTGAACCATGATTACCGCGTAATCAAAGCTATATTACCGCAGTGGTTACACTTGTGCTGACAGTGCAAGACCAAACGCATACGTGAACTTGACCAGACTTTTTCTTTCTCTTCATATTGGGTAAAGGGTCTGGCCCGCGAGACTAGTATGGACGTACGTATGTCATTTTGTACTTTGACCCTGCGTATTTTTGTGTTCGCTCCGCGTTCGCTCCCGTCCCAAACTTCACTAAACAGAATCCTCTGGTTTAGCGACCATTACCCGTATCACCTTAGAAATTGAATTGTGTACCGCTTTGAATTCTTTTGCGTGTGCAGTTAAAACTCTAAAACTCATGGGAGTTTCATTTCCATTCAAAGTTAGTCGCTATTTGTCACAGTTATAAGCCCTACTCAACAGCATTTACTGGAAAATTCATTGTCTACTTGACGAACCACGAAGGTAAGTCTTGCGTAGGTATGTTCAATTGTGTGAAAGTATTGTGCGTTACAACTACTATTAAGAATATCACAAAGAAATTTTTTAATAAGGTGCTTGATTTTGTTGCTTCTTTTTCAATTCAAACAGTTGAAGGGAGTGGTTACTATGGCATTGAATCCCCTTTACCGTATATGCGTAATTTAACAACTCAACTTTATTCAGCGAAGCTGACTCTCTAATGAGTTCGCGATATATATATATATTTGGCGAGCGAGCGTAGCGAGCGAGACACTTACAGGGGTAACACAATTGAAAATCGGGGATGTTTGTTTATTTGTTTGTTGGCGAGCGAGCGAAGTGAGCGAGACAGTATTAGGGGTGGATAATGCAAAATCGGGTATATGTTATTGGCGAGCGAGCGTAGCGAGCGAGACACTTACAGGGGTAACACAATCGAAAATCGGGGATGTTTATTTATTTATTCAGCGAGCGAGCGAAGCGAGCGAAGCTGACTATCAGTCGTGTTCAATTGAGATTTCAGATATATATATATATATATATATGTAGGTATGTATGCGTACGTCAAAAAATTTCGCCCGCGCTTCTAATTACGTAAGTTAGGTAAAGCGTTAACGAGCACGGAGAATCCTGCTGCACTGCCTTACGCAACTTTGTTTCAACCAAAAAGTTTATAGCTACTCTCTTCTTGGCGAAAGACTGAATGGCAAATTGTCAAGCTGCGCTTCTTTGCCACTGCTTTCGAAGTTTATTCATGTAATTCTGTTATTGTTAACTCTTCATGCCTAATCATTGCTATTATTTAGCGATTTCCTTCACAAATCATCTTTACCTATACTCATATATTTACTCGCTCGCCATGCATTTGCGCTATTCGAGCGCACCACTAGTTATCGAGCGAGCGGAGCGAGCGAGATACTATTAGGGGTGGATAATGCAAAATCGGGTATATGTTATATATTATATATATGTATGTATGGATGGTACGTATGCTCTTTAAACGCGCGCGCGGGGAACTTTTTCTCCAAAAAAGACGGCATTTTAGGCTTCACCCCAGTTTATTCTGAAACTACAGCATTAAGCAAGCCTTACTTTATACTTAAGCTCCAAAGTGTGAGAAAATTCCTGCGAAAATGCTTGCTTTTCAAGAAACAAAAAGTTGATTCGACAGGTTACTATGGCATTGAAGACCCTTTTCCAGACTTAATTTCAAAACTTCGCCGTTTTATGGGGGGATACGGAGTGCCGGTTGTTGGTTGTCAAGAGCCGTTGGTAGTAAGAATGCCGTAGTATTAATGCTAAGGAAGCTACTACTTCTCGAGGGAAGCTGAGATAAGTACGCAATTCCATATTTTGTTAGAAATTAACTCTGGCCTTTCTTTTTTGTAGCTAAGAGCTAGTCAACAGTGACTGGTAGATTCAAATAGTCAGATTGGCTCAAAATTTGGTACTACAAAAGTTACCACATCTCAAGAAAATGAGGTAAGAAAGTAATTTTGTATTTGTGTGCTAAAATTGATTGTCTTTTGTTATTATAGGTGAGAGCTTATTGTCAAGAATTCAAGGTAATTCAGATGGTCAAAGTAACTTCAATTTGATACTACAGAAGTTATCAATACTCAAGAATGATGTAAGTAGTAATTCCATATTTGTTGGCTAAAATTACAAATAATAACACTGGTTTATTTTTATCGTAGCTGAGAGCTTGTTCAAGAGTTACTGGGGATTGAGATTATCAGAATGGTTGATGTTTGATACTACAAAAGTTACCATTAATCAGGTAAGAGAGTGATTTTGTATTTGTTTGCTGAAATCAAATGTCATAACTGCTATTATAGTGTTTACATGAAGTAAGCTAAAAAAATAGTAACATTTTATGTTACCTAACTATCAGGCTCGCTCGCCATTTGTGCTCAAGCACACCACTAGTTTATTTATTTATTTGTATATATGTTTGGACGTACGTATGTCATTTTGTACTTTGACCCTCGCATTTTTGTGTTAGTTATGTGGTCGACCCCATCCCAAATTGCACTAAACAGAATCCTCTGGTTTATCGATCAGTACCCGTATCACCCTAGAAATTGAATTGTTTACCCGTTTTGAATTCTTTTGCGGGTGCAGTTAAAACTTGAAAACTTAAGGGACTTCCATTTCTATTCGAGTTAGTGGCGGTGGTAAGTCAATGCGCTCTTTGTCATGGTTATAAGCCGTGCGCACAGTATTTACCTGAAAATACATTGTCCACTAGACTACTGCGAAGGTAAGTCTGTGTAGGTGTATGTCCAGCTGTGTCAAAGCATTGTGTGTTACAACCACTACTTAGCTAAAGAATATCACAAAGAAAACTTTTAAATAACGTGTATTGTTTTGTTATTGTTGTTTTTTCCTTCAATTCAAGCAGTTGCAGAGAGTTGTTATTATGGCACTGAAATCCCTTTACCCTGTATGCTAAATTTAAAAACTGGACCTTATTTTCAGTAGCTTCAGTGTTAGAAGTCAATAAAAATAGTATAGTCTTTAGGCTCGCTCGCCATTTGTGCTCAAGCACACCACTAGTATATATGTATGTATGTATGGATGGTACGTATGTCATTTAAACGCTCGCGCGGGGAACGAATAACACGGTTACCACGCAATTATCGTCAAACATTCATAAAGTTTTTTTTTGTGGATTACAACTTAGCTAGCTACCAATTAAGGTTTGTCAAAATAATGGACTAGTTAACTAGTCATTAATTAATCATTGTTACCAGGTCCAAGAAATACATAATGTGTCTGATGAAGAAGTTTAGAAAAATTTTCATTTTTGGAAAGATCATTCAATTATAAAAAAAAAATAATAATAAAAGGATAACTAAGTCCCGAGGGCTGTGTGCACTAAATCCACCAGTACCTAAGCGCTTATGCTCTAACTATTATAGATCCCGTTTACGCATGCCCAGTTTCCACTAGCAACTTTGTTTATCAGCATTTTCGCAGAAATTGCTAAAGGCAAAAAATAATGCACACTTACCAAGTTAGTACACCTACTAACAATATAGCAACGGGATCTAAATAATAATAATAACATCAATATGTAAACCAAAAACTAACAACCAAATGAACGAGTAAATTATTTTTTTTTATACAAATACTGGAGACATTTTTTTAGTGACATGTTAGTTTCAGGACAAATACAGTAGCCAGTAGTCATTAGTAGAATTCATTATTATACAGACACCAATAGTAGCAGCTTATAGTGTTATACACATCAATCATGTTATAGCAAACTTTTTGATCACACGACGAGAAGTAGAAAAAATCAATCCTGGGTTGCTACTCAACTAGAGATTGAAATGCAATGGATTGTACTGACTATATACTTAGCTGCTGCTAATAAATAAGTTATGTGAATATATATTATATATATTTCATAATTTCTTTCTCAACCTTCTTTTACTTATTAACGCACAAGTTCGATTCCCGGTGGCTAGCTACCAAATATTTTTAATTCTGTATTGTTTAAAAAAAGCCTGTGAAAGAGAGAGAATACATCTAATGAGTAAAAGAAGGCTGAGAAAGAAATTACAAAGTGATATGTTAGTGGAGTAAAAAAATTCAACGAATAAAAAGAATCTTTGAAAAAAGAGAATTTTCATTGGTCTGTTGAGAGTGAGACTGTAGCATAGCAGTACCCTTTAACAGTATAAATACAGAATTGGAGTGTTTGTTTGCCGGCTGTTTGTCGTAGCTCAGTGGCAGAGTGCTTGTGCGTTATGCAAGCGGTCTTGGTTTCGCTTCCTGGTGGTAACCAAATATTTTTAATTCTGTATTGTTTAAAAAGCCTGTGAAAGAGAGAGAATACATCTAATGAATATTATATATATATATTATATAGTACACTGTACTTATTACATAGTCAGAGTGTGATATGGTGAAATATTTCATGAGCAGGCTTATTTATTTTCAGAGCCAGAGTAGAGCGAAAATAAAGCCTGAGAGTGACATTATCTAAAATATCTAGCCATATCACTCTGATGAGTGTAATAAGTGGTTTATTCTACCCTAGATATCTTCACTGCAGAGCTTGGCCGGTTCCTATAACTACAAGGGTAATGAGCTTGCCAGTACAGCATGAAATAATCGTGAGTTATTTCATGGGTCATGTACCTAAAGATATCATTGTGAAGATATCTAGGGTGGAATAAATATATACATTCCATGTTAGATATCTTCACAATGTTATCTTTAGGTAAGTGACCTATGAGATAACTCACTAACTCACTATCACATAGTGTTACTTCATAGCTGTATTAAGCAGCTCATTACCCTAGTATAGTTATAGCAACCAGTTTTCAGGGTTTTTACAGCTACCTTACTCTAGCAAAGCATACCCAACCAGGTTAGCGCAGCTGCTAAAATATCCCTGGGGGTGTGGGGAGCCCCTAGAAAGTTTTATGGCCAACTTTACACCAAGAGTTACCAACAAACTACTTCAGTGAAGATATCTAGCATGGAATAAACCACTTATTACTCTCCATCGGTCAGAACATATGGGTAGATATTTCACTCTCAGGCTCTCGAAAATAAATTAGCCTGCTCCCTTGAATATTTCGCTATATCACACATGCAATATATATATAATTGGCGAGCGAGACAGTATTAGGGGTGGATAATGCAAAATCGGGTATATGTTATATGTATATATGTATGTGGGATGGTACGTATGCCCCTTAAACGCGAGCGCGGGGAACGTTTTTCTTCGGCTTTTTAGGCTTGACCCCAGTTTATTCTGAAACTACAGGATTAAGCAAGCCTTACTTTATACTTAAGCTCCAAAGTGTGAGAAAATTCCTGCGAAAATGCTTGCTTTTCTAGAAACAAAAAGTTGATTCGACCTGTTACTATGGCATTGAAGACCCTTTTCCAGACTTAATTTCAAAACTTCGTCGTTTTATGGGGGGGCGGAGTGCCGGTTGTAGGTTGTCAAGAGCTGTTGGTAGTCAGAATGCCGTAGTATTAATGCTAAGGAAGCTACTACTTCTCGAGGGAAGCTGAGGTAAGTACGTAATTCCATATTTGTTAGCTAAATATGCAAAATTAACTCTGGCCTTTCTTTTTTGTAGCTAAGAGCTTGTCAACAGTGACTGGTAAATTCAGATAGTCAGATTGGCTCAAATTTGGTACTACAAAAGTTACCACTGCTCAGGAAAATGAGGTAAGAAAATAATTTTGTATTTGTGTGCTAAAATTGATTGTTTTTGTTTTTGTAGGTGAGATTTTGTTGTCAAGAATTCAAGGTAATTCAGATGGTCAAAGTAACTTCAATTTGATACTACAGAAGTTATCAATACTCAAGAATGATGTAAGTAGTAATTCCATATTTGTTGGCTAAAATTACAAATAATAACACTGGTTTATTTTTTTATCGTAGCTGAGAGCTTGTTCAAGAGTTACTGGTGATTGAGATTATCAGAATGACTGATGTTTGATACTACAAAAGTTACCATTAATCAGGTAAGAGAGTAATTTTGTATTTGTTTGCTGAAATAAAAGGTCATAACTGCTATTATAGTGTTTGCACGAACTAAGCTAAAACATGGTAACAATACTTAGTTTTATGTTACCTAACATCAGGCTCGCTCGCCATTTGTGCTCAAGCACACCACTAGTTTATTTGTTTGTATATATGTTTGGACGTACGTATGTCATTTTGTACTTTGACCCTCGCGTTTTTGTGTTAGTTATGTGGTCGACCCCGTCCAAAATTGCACTAAACAGAATCCTCTGGTTTATCGATCAGTACCCGTTTTGAACCGTTTTGAATTCTTTTGCGGGTGCAGTTAAAACTTGAAAACGAGTTAGTGGCGGTGGTAAGTCAATGCGCTCTTTGTCATGGTTATAAGCCGTGCGCAACAGTATTTACTTGAAAATACATTGTCCACTAGACTACCGCGAAGGTAAGTCTGTGTAGGCGCATGTCCAGTTGTGTCAAAGCATTGTGTGTTACAACCACTACTTAGCTAAAGAATATCACAAAGAAGACTTTTAAATAACGTGTATTGTTTTGTTGTTGTTTTTTTCCTTCAATTCAAGCAGTTGCAGAGAGTTGTTAGAAATCCCTTTATTGTGTATGCGAAATTAAAAAAACTGGACCTTATTTTCAGTAGCTTCAGTGTTAGAAGTCAAAATCATTCATATAAAAATAGTATAGTCTTTAGGCTCGCTCGCCATTTGTGCTCAAGCACATCACCAGTTAGGTCTAGAAATTGTTTTTGTTCTTGCGTGGGCGTACGTGTGTATCCTTTCTCCTACGCGCTTGCGCGGGCCGGGTAACCCTCTTAGTAGTCTCGCATGGCCGACCCTTTTCCCTTTTATTATCCGGTCTGGTAGAAGCTTGTACACCGTTTCGTGCTAAAGGAATGCAATTATAACGTTACTGGGGCGTTGCGGTCGTCAAATATCACACTCACGCTAAAGTATTACTGGGATTCCTAGGCTTCAAGATGACTTTGAGGCACTGCTATTGCTGTGGAAAATCTGTTACCGATGGTGAAGAGAAAAAGAGAAGGCGGCTTTTGACTAGTATGCAGGTTTGTATTTGGAAAGAAAATACAGATAAAGTAGTTTATACAAGCTACTGTTATTTTCTGCAGGATGCTCTGCAGTTGCTGACAGATATTATAGTTGCTAAACATCCTGAGATAGATCAAACTGGCCTACAAGGAAGCTATGTCTGTAGAAACTGTGCTTCACTTTTAGAGAAGCATCATGGCATCCTTAAGGATATTGGAGGAGCGATTAACTACAGCATTATCTATCTTGCCAAAGATTTCTGTACCAGCACAAACACCAATTTCTGAACAATCAACTCAACACTACCATTCACAGGGTAGCCCACTTGCTACATGCTCTGTGTCTCCAGAATTAACTGTAAGAAAGGTACATTTATTTCAACTATAAAATAATTGTATAAAAAAAATTTTTTTTTCAGGCTAAAATTCATTATCAAACCAGGCCAAGAGTATACACTGTTACACCAAAAAGAAGGAAACTTTTCAAGCCTTTGGTTCGTACAAGCTACTAATCATTTGCTATTCAATGTTTGAAGAAAAATATGGTAGCCAAAGCAGCAATTATTCGAGTCTTGGGGCAAGTTCTGCAGTCAGAAATAGCTACAGTTTCTTCAGATGACTTCGACTCTATCACTAGAAAGAAGTCCAAGAATTACTTACTGAATTTTGAAGGCATTGTTCATGATATTATGGATGAGATGAAAGACAAGACTCCAACGTTGTTGGCTATTTTAAGGGCATGTTTAAAAACAAAGAAGATGAAAAGGAACGCAAGTGGTGTAGTGGCAGTTATTTTTTCCATTATCTGCAAGTTTAGGAGACCTTCAGCATATTTGATCCAAAGAATTATTTCACTTCTTTTATATAGTGGTCATGCAAGTAAAATGGTGAGACTTACTAGTTACACTTTCATGTATATATTTGATATATTATACTAATTAGGTTTTTCAAAGGCTACAGAAACTTGGGATATGTTTGTCTCACTCTGCTACTATTGATCTGGTTGGCATTATGGGTTGTGATTTTGATGAGCCAGTAAACCAATGGAAGCAATCAGTGGAACAAAAAATAGCTCCCATACTTCAGGTAACCAAAACCAAATTATAAGTATGAAAATTGCTCATAATTGAGAAATACCACGGTAGCTAAGTGAAATAGTATGGGTAGGTGCACATGCGTGCGAAACTTATAGTTCAAGCTGTGTCTAGTTGGTGACTATGCCATTCTTTAGTATAGAAGTTCTACCCGTATTAGACGGAATTTTTTTCAACAGATTATGTTGAGCATAGTTTTAAAATCGAAGTTCCAGAGGAAGCTAATCCTGAAATACAGAGATAGTGAGTGAGATACAATGTAGCTACACTAACCTGTACACTGTCAAATAGTTGGCCAGGCTGGAAGTAGTTAAGAAAGTGGCATGTAACACAAGCCTTATATGCCTATTGAATGAGTAATCAATACCTTTAGACTTGCATTCAGACTCAGCTCTGACCTTGTCTATTCTCAGCCAGCTCACTTTCTGTTGCAGCTTATTATTTACCTGTGAGTAGCAAAATGTAATGAGATACATATATAATTGTATTGAGCCATTTATCAACTCATTGTTAGCTCAGCTACAGCTTCCTTGGCATTTGAACTGGTCTCAATAATATGTTACTGCTTGGTAGGATGGTAATTGAGGAAACTACGATGATAGTGATTATTGTTTCTACACCGAGAGGGTTATAGCACAGGGTTACAGTAGTCGCTCTGTCTTTTTTCTGTCTGTCTGTTTGTCTGTCTGTCTGTCTGTCTGTCTGTCTGCCTGTCTGTCACGCTCTGATTTTGGAGATTACTAACAATGAACAGTTGATTTAGGTATGAACTTACTCAGGACGAAGATTTAAGACCTTTGATTGTGTTACTTTTTTTATGTTCGGGCTAATTGATTCTTATGTTTACATTTTCTCTTTCAAATTTTATCAAACATTCTCTCCATCATACACAGTTTTGCACTTAGGCCAAATGTGTCACATTGTGTGTTTTTTAAACTCATGATTAAGACCTTATAAGGTTGAAACATTTTTTATTATGAATTAAAATTATTACTACATTAAAGTCGTAAAAAAATATTTTGAAGAATATATTTTATGTTGAAGAATCAAAAGACATGCAATCTCCTACAGGAATTAATGAGACATTACTCAGTCCAAATCATAAGATTTATTAGTTTAGAAAGTTTGGCACAGGATAATTAGCTTGTTTGTATACAACCAGTACAGCATTCCCCTGGGAGGCTTGTATTTGGTATGTACATTTGAATTAGTGTTGTTTTAGTTAACTAAAACTAAAACCAAAACCCCTTAGTTTAGGGGTATTTTACTTTTGGTAAGAATAACTAAAACTAAGCTATAGAGAACATGAAAAAACTAAAACTAAATATTTTAGAATACAGTGAATTCGATAATAACTAAAACTACCAATAGAGTGGATGACAAAAACTAAACCTAAGCAATTTTTATTGTAAACAATTCACCTTGAATTATATCATTATTAAATAAAGGTATAAATTGCTATCAAGTAATTATTCTCTAAACTATATAAAATATATCATACTTTATTTAAAATCCCTAAGATTTCATAGAAATATGCTACTTTTGAAGTTGTTTGGAAAACTACCAGTTCTACTTCTTTAAGGAGTCTCGTTATTCAAGAATTTGAGACACAACGTAAATTAACCAAAACTAAGTCAATTGATAGAATAACTAACTAAATCTTCTACATGATATTGAAGAAATGCTAAAAACTAACTAAATCTTCAGGGAGAATTTGGGAAAAAACTAAAACTAAGCATTCAAGACATTTTTTTAGTATGAATAACTAAAACTAAGAAAACCTGGAATCTACAAACCAAAACAACATTAATTTGAATAAGGAACTAAGTATCATGTTATTGGTGATAAATGGTGTGAGTATTGTTAACTTGCAATGGTGCTGGACAAAGTAGACAGGACAGCCCTGAATTATGCAAACAACATCACACACACACACACACACAACACACACACACATACACATACACACACACTCAAAAACACACACTCAAAAACACAACATACACACAGCATCATACAAACACATCATACACAATTATGCATGGTGTAATAAACACACAAAGACTAATCTTTTAATTTTTGGATTTTTTTATGGAATATTTGGTATTTAGTCTTGGCAGTATGTTTAAATGTCAAGCTGGGTAGCTTTTTAGTACTGCTAGGTAACCCAAAAGATTTTTTCTGTATTTTTTGTTGATAATAATGGTATCACTTTAAGAAACAATTGATTAACAGCTTTAATTATGTGATATTAAACTAACCAAAATCTATAATACAATGTTCACCGTAATTTTGTTGATAATTTTCTATTCATAAAACTTTTTAGCTATGCGATGTTTTTATTGCGTGATATTGTGATTAAGATTAGCTATGTTGACATGTAGGAAAACACCCAACCATCAGCATCCTTCCTGACTTCCACTCCAGATCCCTCAACCAGTGAAAGATCTTCTCCATCATCACAAGAGGTTGAGACTACACTGTCATTTGATATTTCAGACATATCTATGATATATGAGGGACCCACTAGCCCACTCCATGCTGCTACGAAGAGTGGCTTAGCGGGGTACAAAATTGTCTTTTATAACCTTGATAAAACTGTGAAACCAAGGCATATGAGCATTGAAAAACAATCCACATCATTGCATTATGTACATGGTTATGCAGTTAAGGACCGGATTGATTTCTCAACCTTCAGTTCTGTTAGAGAAACAGGAACAGAACAGAACTTATTTGCCCTTCTGCCAAATGAAAATGACTATGCTGTTTTAAAGAAAAGATTTTCAATTCATGTGTCGAGGATAATAACTTCCTACCTTGAGTTTTTTAAGGAAGCCTTTGAAGGCTTAATTGAACATCATATTAAGCATAGATACAGCAAAGAGATGAGCGTTAAATCTGAAGTGGTAAGCCAACTATAGTTGAATTGTGTATTGACATTAATCAAGTTTTAATTATTTGAATTAGGTACCTCTGGGGTATTGAAGAAGTGTGAAATGGCTTATGAAGACATAGTAGACATTTTAGAGCACTGCAAAAAATATGTTCCTTGTAAAACTGTGATACTCTCTGAGCCTTTACCTGGTACAGACTGTACTGAAGACAAGGAATATGTGCATACCTTAATTGGTGGTGATTATTTGTCTGTGGCTCGAGCCCGTGGAGCACAACATATTAGAAGAACATCTGAGCTGGAAATTTATAGGCTTGATGGTTTGCTACCAGTTACAGAGGACTGGCATGCCAAAGTGTGTTTACTAGAGGTATGCAAAATTAATATTTGTGTATTTTGTATTAAGCTATTCTTTTTTTTTTTTTTTTTTTTTTTTTTGCAGGTTTTTTGGAAGAGACTTTTCAAAACTACTTCAGGAACACAAAAAGGTACTCTATGTCAACTCAGAAAACTTATTAACAGAAGGAATGTTACGAAAAGACCCAAGAGTGATGTCAATGCCGCTGAAGATTTTGTTGAAGTTGTGGTCATCTCGCACGTTCTGACTGCTGTGATGACATACTTGGAAATGTCATCATTTACTGATGCTCCTTCCTGTACTTCAGTACCTGAAAACTTATGGATGGAAGATGAGAAAAAAAGAAGAGATACCCTGGAATGTATTGCAAACCGTGTTGTTGACGAGCATATAGATTTAGAAATGACATTTTTGGAGCCCAATTATGATGCATGTGGCACTACATATGACTATGCTTGTGAGGTGCTGATGCTAGGCCTTTTCATCTTTGATTTTAAAGATGCAGTGAGAGAGGGAGATGGTGACCATATTATTACATTGTGGAAGTATATGATGCTATTTTTCAAAGCAACAGGGAGAACTAAGCGACAGAAGCCTTTACATTACTTGCTCAGTGTCACATCACACTTCCTCCTAATTTGTGTGAACAGGTCAAGTGGTCAAGGTTCATCAACGTCCATGGTCTTCCTGGACACAATGTGAGTGCAGATCTTCACATGGAACACCTTAATAAGGAAGTGAAGGTGGCTATTGAAGGCCTGGGTGCTAATAAGTCTCACAAAGCTATTAAACGAGCTGCAAAATCTGTTGGAACTCTATCACAGGTGCTAGACTCTTACGATTCAGCACTACAAGTAAACAAGCCAAGTGGAAAACATTCCAAGAAAACTGTAGCAAAGGATGTTGAGAAAATAACTTCGCAATTACTAGACTGTGGCACTTTTATTAAGTCAACAAAGACGCATTTGTCTTTTCTTCATTTAAAAAGAAACTTAATTAAAACAATGCCAGAGAATAATATCAAAGACTGGATGGTAATCAGATTATCTTCATTTTTGCACCCAACTATACCACACAATCACCATGTCCACTCAGACTCTGAATCATCTAGTTGTGAATGCTAATATTTTTCAAAAAATTATGCAAAAGTGAATTTTATTACAGCCTCATTTTATTATCACATTGTCCACACACACATAAATGAGCACATATATCACAACATAAACAGCCAACATTAGTGAAATCATCACAATCCGGAAAGTCACTGTAAAGGATTGATCTTCTACACTGAACTGTACTGGTACAAAAGTCAATCATTTGCTGTGAAGTACGCTTTAAATTCAAGTCACGTGGATGCTTCACAATAATGGCACGAGCTGATTCACCATCCCTTCCTGCTCTTCCGCTCTCCTGAATGTACATTTCCACATCCTCAGGAATGCCCCAGTGAATTATTTGTCGTACACGAGGACAGTCAACTCCCATCCCAAATGATACTGTAGCTATGACAAGTTTTAATGGTGAATCTGTCTGTGTAAATTGTTCTAAAATTTTATTTTTGACTGACTGATGAGTACAGTGAGTAAAAATGTCCATTACTCTATTTCTTACGTAATTTGGAGATCCTTTAGGCTCTGTACTATACTCCAAAAGATCATGAAGGATGTATTGGTGTATTTTTATAATGTCCTCATAAGTCCTACAAAAAATAATAGTCTTCTAGTCTTCAATTTTTCAGTAATTGGTTTAAAAAATAGTTCGATGTCTTTCTTCTCCATCACATAGTACGCTATGTTGTCTTTAACTGGTGGCGTGTATACCACAGTTGGATTAGTCATGCTCAAGTTTCTGATAATAAATTTTCTTGTTGATAATGTTGCTGTTGCAGTGAGAGCCATGACATTAATTCCTTCTGGGACAATGCTTCTAATTTCTCCTAAATGAGAAAATTCGGTCCTGAAACTTTCACCCCTGGACACACAGCATTGTGAATGAACAGATAAATACCAATTCCTTGAACTAACCATTTTTTGATGCAGTGACTCGTCTATTATGAAGCCAACAATGTTTTCGCAATATATTGTTGATGCCAGCATATTTCGCCACTCAAGAATGCCTAATGCCTCTGGTGATGCAAAGAGAACCTGATATGCTCCCCTCTTAATTTCTTTCTTGGTAGAAGCCGATTCATCTGTTAGACAAGCAGCTGAAATGCCCTTTAATTTGATGCTTGCCACTTGATCTTGCATGAGAACAATCAGAGGTGACACAACCAAGACTATGCTCTTATTTTCCACATTCCTCAACTTATCATATATGGGAGGAAGCAGTGAGTAGCACAGTGACTTGCCATAGCCAGTTGGTAAAGAAATAAAGACATCTTGATTCTGTAAAAATGCAAGAATTGCTTCTTCCTGTTTGCTACGAAGTGTGTATCCAAGTTCTAAAGCAACCGCACGCACTAAAGCTCTATAATCCATCTCCACCACCAAAACTAAAAGCATTCGAAGTGACGGTAACGCAGTTTTTATACGCGTATTTAATTCTACGTCACGGAAAGCCACACCTCTACATAAGCAATACACGGAAAGTATGGTTCCCCATGAATCCAGGGGAATGACACGAAACGATGTACAAGCTTCTACCAGACCCTATTTCCCTCCCCGCGCGAGCGGATAATTAAAGGGAAAAGGGTAG
>WLWD01005387.1_pt1 | contig 23210 bp, 8 predicted proteins | sample 6712731 | NCBI WGS metagenome assembly WLWD01 (sample SAMN12718690, study PRJNA576275) | sponge metagenome | isolation source: marine sponge | host: Mycale hentscheli | place: New Zealand: South Island, Marlborough, Capsize Point | collected 2014-11-01
TAAAAAAGTCTGTGTCACAAAAGAGGAAGGCTCCATCAGGATCAAAGAAAGTGAAGGGAAAACAAACTCAGAGAAATGAAGAACTTTCAGTGCAAGGTTTATAATACCAGTTACAAATTAAAGCTGTCTTCATTTATTTTAACTACAGGTTTTTAAAAATAAATGTTATTATTTATTTAAAACCAAGAATTTATATTCCTCTGCTCATTATGTTGCTGTTGTTATTTTTTCTCAGCTTTAGTTTATACCATTTTACTGTTGTGGAAAATTAAATCCCTTGTAGAATTACCTTTTGTTGCACTCTGCATTGTTACTTCTAGCAATTTCAATGTCCGTTTGCTGTCCTCTGACATTTTAACTGCTTAACTATAAAGCACAGCTACCTCAACTCAGGCCAACTGTTTGTTTGTTTGTTTGTTTTTATATAATATTGTAAGCATTAGGAGTGGTGTACAGCCATCACTGAAATTATGGAATCTGTACACTATGGTTAACTTTTTTAAATGAGGAGATTTGCGTGATTTGGTTATTATCAGGCTATATTGTAGTGTGAATAATTGTCACTATGGAATAAAATACATGGGCTCCCACTTCGAGCACAAACCACACCTATTAATTAGCATGACCACACCCAAGCCACACTCAAGATAATCTGGATTTTATTATTTGCTGAGGTTTTTTTGTTGTTGTTGTTGTTGTTTTTGGATTTTTATTTTTATATCGTGAGTAGTTCTTCCTTGAAAGTTGTGTTATGACAACATTCTTCACGGTTATAACGGATGACCATTAAGAACCTATTGTTGATTTCAAGAGTATGTCATTGATCTGTAGTGTATTTTTCTCTTCATGGAAAAACCCTAATCCACTTCTACAAGAAGTTCTGACAATGCGAAAATATACAGTATATCATAGGAAAAGGTTTTGCTTTGTATTGTTTAGTGATTAAAAGTTGTTTCATGCTGGTCTATGCTTAGCCTTAGCCAGTGTCTGATCTCTACTAACTGCTTTAGCCAGTGTCTGATCTCTACTAACTGCTTGCAGAATACATTGCCATTCTCCCACCCCATGCATCACTAGACTTGAAATAATGTCATTGGTCAGCTTTTGTTGTTATTGTTGTTGCTTTTATTTCTGAATTTTTTTTTTTAATACTACTATAGACATCGAGTCAGATGTGCCCTGGGTGAAGAAATACCAACCTAAGACTTCAGTAAGTTGTGGAAGGCAAACTTATGATTTGGTAATGACCTTAAGGTCATTGGTATTACATAATTATTTTAATAAGAAAGCCATTGGCTTTACTTTATGTTGTGTGTTCTTTACAAGTTCAAATTAAAATGGTGGGAGGAAATGAAGGGTAAGGGTTAGAGGGGGTAGGAGGGTGAGTTGAAGTGAGATGGACGGTGAGTACACAGTGAGAGGAGGGTAGTTTCACATCTTTATGCTACAAGGCTTCTGTTTCTTAGAATGACTTGGCGGTGCACAAGAAGAAGATTCTTGAAGTTCAGAAATGGCTTGAATTTGCCTTGTCAGGAGTAAGTGAATGGATTGCTGAGTAATTAGTTAGCATATCTTGTGGCCATTGTAAATTTCCAATTTATTCACTGTTAAAACATGGTAGTCTATTCAAACTTCCAGGTAGCAAGTTGGGGAAAACACAAGAACACCGAGATCACAAACACTGACTAGTTATCTTTGTAGTTTTTTTTTATACCAACTGCTATTTAGGAAGGGAAGCAAATATGTAGTTAATGAGTGAGTGTATGTTAAAATGAATTTCAATGGTAAGGACATGTTAGCATACCAAATGTATGGACCTGTATTGCATGTGCACATAAATACACTGTCATGCACTTTATGCATATCCAAGAAAAAAATAAAATCGTGCTGTCATGATTTGGTATCTCACACACCCACTTGTTAAGAACTGAAAACCACTTTCACTTTTCATTTTTAGTTGATTTTAAATTGTGCAATATGGTAGCCAATGTTTGCTTAATGTATGTAGGATTAAAACCTCTAGAATGTGCCATTTTAATTGATAATAGAACATGAATGAAGCTGTACTTGTGTGAAGTTAGTAGCATAGTTGTAGAGCAGCCTGACTTGCTGTGTGTATGTATTTGTAAAGAAGGCCTCCCACCAGCCGATGCTGCTTCTGACTGGACCTCCGGGATGTGGCAAAACAGCCTGTGTTGAAGCTTTGGCTAAAGAAACGGATTTCTCCATCTTGGAGTGGGTTAACCCTGACTCAGACAGTGGAGGGTTTCTTACAGAAGGTAAATATTGGAAACCGACTGAGCAAGACAATACTCTATGTGTAGTCAATTCAGAAAAAAATTAGTAAACAACATAATTAATTTGAGCAGTACAAAAGCATTGAACAGTATAACATTTAACAACCACTAACAAAGTTGGGGATAATTGAGCACAACATTTGTCTTATTGTGTTATCACTGTATTTCTTGCTGAATCCATTTTTCAGTTCGTTTACATCAAATTTTAAGTCAGTAATAGTTGTTTTAACATCTCGTAGAGTCTCTCGTATCTGTACTATATCCTGCTTGGCATCTTTAAGGTCTGGTAGAGTCTCTCGTATCTGTACTATATCCTGCTTGGCATCTTTAAGGTCTGGTTCCAAGTCTTCATTGATGTCATGCTGAAGTAGGTCCAGTCTGAGGTTAAAGTCTTTAACTAATCGGACTTGACTGGACAGCTTTAATTCAGTGTCTGCCAAGTTGTGCAACTTCGCACGATGAAATGATACAGCAATTACTACAGCTAGTATAAAACAAATACAGATAACAATTACCAAAAAAAAGTAGAGCTGCTACCATCTTCATGTGACGCCACAGAGTCACATTCTTGAGGACAAGCTCATCTCGTTCTTGTTTGAAGAACGTGTGGAGGAAGTTGAGATGTTTAGCCATTTCTGCTTCTTTGTGTGCTGGCATTTGATATTGAGGGCATTCAAAGTCACAACCAGCATACTTGAGCTCACAGGGAACCACCTGGTGGCTGGGAGCCTCCTCCTGATGTGTGGCCATGGCTTTGAATACTACATTCTGCTTGCACTCAGGACACTGTACAGTTCTATAGTCACAGCCGCCTGTTTCACCTGTACTGTCTCCTTCATTATTCCCTGAGGTTTTGTTTAAGTGTTGTTCCAATTCATTTGTCGGTCCTGTCCATTGGCATCCTTTACTTTTGTTAGGGCACTCTACTATTGATTCTTCACTTTCTTTCAAATCTGGTGTGGCCTCCCTTGTTTTATCGCTGGAACGCGCATCGTCTTCTTGATCTGTTTGCGATTCAGGTGCTTCTGGATTGAGTTCTTTCTCGTAGAAAATAGTTTGTGCGGAGCGGCTCCCAATTTCTTCGATTCCAGCAGAAATGTTTTCGTCAGGCCGCTTTCTATCTCCTCGTCTTTTCCTTAAACTGGAGTGAGAGCTCGAGTCGTCACTAGCCTCCATTTAAAAACGCCCAACGGCGCGTTCAACTTAATGTGGTAGAGATCGTCAAATTGAAACCGCCAGTTGTTATTTTATAGGAAAGTAAACAAAACTTGGTCAGTATTTTCCCCGTATCACCTGTGTTCTTGGGAGTTACAACCCCCCAACCAAGGTTGTGCACAATAATTTACTTTATTGTTATTTGATACCAAAGAATACCATTTATCTTAGCCTTACGTTAAAATACCTGTGGGACTGTGTAAATACTAAACCAACACATATATTATGTGATATTTTCATTAAATAAATACTACTACTACTAGGTAGAGATGGTCGAATTGAGAAATAGTTTATTGGTTTAATCTTCTTCTTTTTTTTATTGATCATCAACACGAGTATTATAGTAGTTGTCCTGTCTGTTGGTCATGCTTCAATTTTGGAGGTATGGACTTTCTCAGAACGATGATTTAAGACCTGACATTGTGTTACTTTTTTGTATTATGGGCTAACTTTAGAGAATTTTCGAGGCTTTCAGCTCGCCGTAGGTACTAGCTTTAGTGGGTAACACCCCTTATCGCCGCACACCATAATCACGTGAGCAAATAACGTTTAGATTAGCCCATTTATTCTTTTTGTCTGAGATTATTTGTAATAGCTAGCTAGTGTATATTATTTGTCGAGGTTTCGCACCTTTGGTGCTCCTGAAAGTAAAAAAAGAATTGCTTTGGTCACACATCACTTAGGTTCTTGAAACACACATGGCCGCAAGAATGAAAGGAGAAAACTAAAGTCATTTCCTGAAGCTATTGTTTGGTTGTTAGTGATGCATGAGCTCATGAAGTATAACACAAATCACACACTTGAGTACATTTTTGGAACATCATGCCTTAGACTTGAGTAGGCTAAAACTTTTTTGGAAGTTTTAATTCATCATTTTGTATATGCATTTCAAATTCAGCAATAAATGAATAAAAACATTATTAATTAAAGCATTATGAAAGCATTGAAACTATTTTGTACTAACATTTAGCAGTTACTAAGATATTTGGGGAGAATTGCGCACCGTAATTTTCTCACTGTGTCATCAATGTATTTCTTGCTGAATCCAGTTTTCAGTTCTTTTACATCCGATGTTATGCCATTAATAGTCACTTTAACACCTCGTAGGGTCTCTTGAATCTGTACTATATCCTGCTTAGCATCTTTAAGGTTGGGTTCCAAGTCTTTTTTGATGTCACGATGAAGTAGGTCCAATCTGACATTTAAGTCTCGTAGAGTCTCTTGTATCTGTACTATATCCTGCTTAGCATCCTTAAGGTCGGGTTCCAAGTCTTTATTGACGTCATGATCAAGTAGATCCAGTCTGACACTCAAGTCTTTAACTAGTCGGTCTTGGCTGGACAGTTGTAATTCAGTATCTTGCACAGACTGATCAAGCTTATGAGCTACGTCATCAAAATAATTCATTTTAAGACTATTCCTCAAGTGTAGCTCCATTAAGTTGTTCAACTTCACATGTTGAAATAAAGCAGCAACTACTATTACCAAAAAAAGTATAGCTGCTACCATCTTCATGTGACGCCACAGAGTCACATTCTTGAGGACAAGCTCATCTCGTTCTTGTTTGAAGAACGTGTCTCTTTCTTGTTTGAAGAACGTGTGGAGTAAGTCGAGATGTTTAGCCATTTCTGCTTCTTTGTGTGCTGGCATTTGATATTGAGGGCATTCAAAGTCACAACCAGCATACTTGAGCTCACAGGGAACCACCTGGTGGCTGAGAGCCTCCTCCTGATGTGTGGCCATGGCTTTTAATACTACATTCTGCTTGCACTCAGGGCACTGTACAGTTCGATAGTCACAGCCATCTGTTTCACCTGTACTGTCCTCTTCGTTATTCCCTGAGGTTTTGTTTAAGTGTTGTTCTAATTCCTCCTTAGTCAGTCCTGTCCATTGGCATCCCTTACTTTTGTTAGGACACTCTGCTTTTGTTTCTTCACTTTCTTTCAAATCTGGTGTGGCCTCTTTTGTATTATCGCTGGAACGCGCACCGTCTTCTTGACCAGTTTGCGATTCATGTGCCCCAGAATTGAGTTCTTTTATGGAGAGAATAGTTTGTACTGGGCGGCTCCGTATTTCTTCGATTCCCGCCGAAGCGTTGTTTTCGTCGGGCTGCTCTCTATCTTCTCGTCTTTTCCTTAAACTGGAGTGAGAGCTCGAGTCCATTTTACCTTTATTATTACGAACAGACGCAGGCACCGCCCCTACAGTTGAGAAAACGACGCTTTCCAACTAATAAGGTAGAGATCGTCAAATTGAAACCGCCAACAATAGGTAAGTATCTCATTCAGGTTAATAGTTTATAATAATAAGGTAGAGATCGTCGAATGGAGAAATAGCTTATTGGTTTAATCATCATGATACTTAATGCTTAATTATTAATATAGGATATTAAACAAAGCTTTGGTCAGTATTTTCCCATATCACCTGTGTTCTTGGGAGTTACTACACCCCACCCAAAGGTTGTGCACAATAATTTACTTTATTATTCATTTGATACCAAAGAATATCACTTGCCTTGGCTTATGTTACTCTCGTTCCTGTAGCACTCGTGTAAATACTAAGCCACCCCATATGTGATACTTTCCTGAATTAAATGAATACTATAACTAGTGATGTGCTTGAGCACAAATGGCGAGCGAGCCTAGTCATATGATTGATTTTAACTTCTAACACTCAAAACTACTAAAAATAACGTCGGAGTTTTTAAATTACGTTTATATGGTAAAGGTATTTCAATGCCATAGTAACCACTTGCCGCAACTGTTTGAAGTAAAACAACAACAAAAACAAAACAATACACGTTATTGAAATGTTTTCTTTGTGATATTCTTTAGCTAAGTAGTAACTGTAACCCACAATACATTCACACAACTGGACATACCTACACAAGACTTACCTTCGTGGTTAGTCTAGTGGACAATGAATTTCAAGTGTGTACGGCTTATAACCAGCACATTGAATTACCACTGCCACAAATAGAAATGGAACTCCGGTAGGTTTTCAAGTTTTAACTGCACCCACAAAAGAATTTAAAAAAATAAACAATTCAATTTCTAGGGTGATACAGGTAATAATCAATAAACCAGAGGATTCTGTTTAGTAAAGTTTGGGACGGGGTCGACCACCGAACTAACACAAAAATATGCGAAGGTCAAGTACAAATGACATAAGTACGTCCCCACATATATAAACAAATATCCCCGTTTTTCAATTGAGTTACCCCTAATAGTGTCTCGCTCGCTCACCAACTACTACTATCTTTATTAAATGTTCCAGATCATCGCCCTGGAGACCAAATTCTCTACACAGACTCTCAGTACAAGCAGTTCCGAAACTTTATTTTAAGAGCCAATCGTTATCCTAGCCTCTCACTGGAAGGAACTCAGAGAGAGAAAGCCAGAAACAAAATAGTTTTGGTTGAGGTATGCAGACAGTATTGAATAATTCTTTCTCAATTTACTTATACTTCAATAGGAATTTCCAAATGCTTTTCTGCGGGATCCAATGTCCTTTTACAGAGCTCTTGAGTAAGTTGCTTCTTTTATGATATATTGTTAATGTAAGTTAATTATACTAGCAAGTACCCCACCACACAGTGGCAGTTGAGGTATTAACTCTTGAATAGAGTAGCTAAAGGTATTTTTATCCTCTCTATCACTTGGTTTAGTTGCACTTTTTTCTCGCTCAATTTTCTCGCCACTGTAGTCATCGTCACTGTAGATGCCTTACCAACCCGGCTCAGTTTTCATAACTATCACACACCATTGTCATTACAGGCAATGCTTTACCAACCCAGCTTGTTTGTACACACACTAGTGTCTTCTATGACCCGGCACAGGTTCATTCATGCACACACAGCTGTCATTGTTGACAAAGTTTACCTACCCGTTCTAACAACACTTTATTAACCCTGCTCAGCTCAGGAATTTTTCATGAATGCACACACTGTCGTTGTCGTTGTTTAAACTGCATTGTATACATAACCTTAAGGGGCATAGTCATACGGTATTACAGTAGTGTTACACATAGTATATAAACTTAGTCTAGTGAGCGTCATGAAGATCAAATCACTTCAAATCTGAATAATTTCAAGAAAGTGTGTAACAACCATTTTAGTCTGTATATGGTTAGTTTGTGGGCATGAGCAGTACTCACTGTGTAATTCTCTGCTATTGAGATTTGTGCTTTCTCATTTTTTGGTTATATAAACCTTAATTAATGTTACAGGTATAATTTTAATGTGTTTAAGGTCACTTCAGGGAAGTTTACTTTATCCTCTGGTTTTCATTGCATCAGAGAGTCAGCATAGCTACTCCAGTACCAATACAATATTCAGGAAAGACCGCCTCTCAAGATTGGATGTGTACAATATCAGGTAGAATAAATTTGTACCATTGGAAGTGGGTTTCATGTATAGCGTGTGAAGTTACTTGTTGATTAATTGTATCAGTTATTTCTGTTACTAAAAATATATCACTGTAAGTACTAAAATAGTTTAAGTTACGATAGCATGTAAGTGAAGACCAAACATATGGTATGTCGCTTTGATGTATTCAATATTTCTTCTATTTATTGATTTTATTTTGATTTATTTATTTATATAATTATTTTTATTTATTTATTTATTTATTCTGTTTTCTTGGAAATATCATGTCACTACTGTTGATATCCTTTTTGTGTTACACTTGAATAACGAGAAGAATTAATTATTCGCTATTGGGCAGATCAGCTGGATGAAAATCTGACCAATTACAACAGTTTATCATTATTATTGATGTAATCCTAAGATAAACTTTTTGTTGTTTGGTTTTTCTACTGATGGTGTGGTGTTGTGTATAACTGTTATTATTTTTATAGCTTTAATCCAGTGGCTCCCACAAGTGTGGTGAAGACTTTGCAGCAAATTACAGCTGCTGAGAGTCAATTATCAAGGAATAAGGGGAGTAGTTTTTGTGCCCCTTCTCGACCCGTATTGGAGATGCTGGCAGAGAGCTGCAATGGCGATATTCGCAATGCTATTAACTCATTGCAAGTTGTCTGTCTCCAAGGTGAGTGAACACTCAGGCAAGCTTGTTTAAAGGTTTTTTAATTGAGGGGGGAGGGGCGTGGCAGTCAGTTGTAAACTTTAATACTGAAATAAATGCAGCACCAAGGACTTCTTATTAGAGTCTCTCTGGGGAAGTGAATTTTTTTTGTATGGATTGTTTGCTAGAGCAATCAAGTAGCTAAAAAGAAGCCATAGTAGTAATGGATCTCCTGTTCTGCATCCCATAAACTGAAATGTTGATGATCAGTAGTAACATTGAGGGGTCAAAGTATACAAAAAGCTGAATAAGTGGGGTTGCTCTGGCTGCCCCAGACACCCGATCTTGTACGGCCATGTCATGTGAAGGGGAAATGGTGAATAGATTGTTTTGGAATGTCTTTGATAATAGGTACACATTGGGTTAGGATGTGTGTATGTCTTCTATTTCAAAGCCTCTATCTTAATTTCTGCTCTTTTAGCTGTAAAATTATAATGGGGCTTGGTGCAAAGTGGTTTCAATAAGTTTTAGTGCTCTTGTAATAACTAACTACCAGGATTTCATAGAGAAGGTGGGATTTTCTACCCCAAGCGAAAGTTCCCCACCCCAAGTAATTGCCAATATAATTGCTTAAAACTAGCTACAATTACTATAATAAAAACAAAAAAAAAGTGGATGATCCAGTGATTATTCTGTTTTAATTTGTGTTATAATTCAGTAAAATTGATTATTTCTTATATTTTTTAAGCCTTCAATGGCAATTCTTTAAGTCATGCCAAGTTCTGTTCCATTAGTAGATTTCGTAATCTAAATTAAAATAACAATCTTTCAGCTGTAGCTATACCAAATTTGAAAGCACGACAGCACTTATTTAGAATGTCTAGAAATAATTCCACTGAAGATGGCAAAACTTTTCAGCTCTTATAGGACCTCTCAGAGCCGTGTACTTTCTCCAGTGACTATAATTTCATAGCCTTTTTCCATTTTTTGGGTGAACTGTAGCCCACTTTAGCAGTGGCTCTTCTCTTATGCTTAGTTTTTGGTTACTTTCTTTGCAAACAATCTAAAAAGTAACTCAGTTTTTCCACTCGAAATTTCCCCCTGTTACAAAAAATCCTACATGAATCCCTGCCTACTCACACCTTGCATATCTTTTGATTTTCCAAGCTACGCTTATTTTTCTGTTTCTCATGAAAATGTTTCACTTCATAAATTACTATGATTGTTTAGAATTAGGTGTAAATACATTTCTCACGATTATATTAATATCATTTGAAAAAGAACAAACTCATTACCTCTCTAATGTTGTGCAAATAATAATGACTATGGTGGTACAAATAATGATGCCTATTAAGTTTTCAAAACAAAAATCATAGTTTGTTAAATTTTTTGTTTATCCACATATTTCGAGTCTAATGAAATAAAGCTATCGCCGGTAGTCAAATTCTTATTAATTTTGTTTTGTTTGGAGCATCTCAAATGCACAGCTGCTTGAATGAATATTTTTCGTAATGGCCGTAGAGTAAGCACCAGGCATATCGGTGTGACCAGAACAGGCCATGATCCCACTGAGAACAAGATAGTCTGGGGAAGGAATCGTCTCCAAACTTCAGAGGAAAACGTGACGGTTGGCTCAGGCTGAATTCTTGACATTAGAACAGGAAGGGTAGAAGTTATGAAACTAAAGGTGCTAATGGTAGCAAGAGCAACAGCTGTTTTGAGCAGACCCTGCTTTATAGTGGGGTCATCAATTGTATTTCTCTTTATGTATACAATTATGGCTGTGATGAAGGCAATGGACAAGCCGGTGAGGAGAAATCCTTCTAGAAACAAAGATACTAGTTTGGTGGTCAATAGTGGAGAGTGTCGGAGGACAAAGCAGAAACCTATCTCGCCAGTAATGAAGAAATCGTTGTAAAATACCATTTGGTTCCAAAGAATGGAAGCAAATATTGGAACTAACAGTCCAACTAGCACAATCTTCCATTTTAGATTGGAGGCTTTATGTTTGACAATGTAGAACATGACGAAACAGTACATGGAAATAGTGAACTGTTTAGATTCAGTAGTGACGAAGTAGAAATAGATCCCAACTTTGCAGTGAGTAGCCACATCAGTTCCTCTAGTGTAGTACAGCACCGGAAGCAATGAACGGAATATTTCCGTCAGTAGAAGAGTCAGATCGTACAGTACGATGTTGGCAATGACAATTTTAATTTTGGGATTAATCTTCTTGCTGTACAAGACAGCAATCAGAACTGCCAAACTCAGCAGGAAGGACGGAAGATAGAGGCACATTACACTTACCAGAGAGAAAACAGCTCTAAATTGTGTGAACTTCTCCTCCACCTCAGTAGTCAAGTTGAATATCATGACGTCCATTGTAGAGTTGGAGACTTGAGACATAGTCTTGAACTTGTGCAGTAATAAAGCAAGTAAGAGTGGACTATTTTAGTGTAGCCCTGTATATATATAGGAGGATGTGGTCTGTGACGTGCAGTAGACAGCCACTTACATGTCCGACACACCCCCAATATAACTCCTTAATTCTAGTCTGGTTGTTGTACCCGGTACATTCTTGACTCAATAAGATGTGCATCGTTGGTCGTTGTTTGTCTTAGGAAGTAGCAATTAGACACTGGCTTGTGGGCATGCCTGTCACATGTAGGCATGCCTGTCGGCGTAACTTCCGGCTAAAAGGATATTGGGTAATTTGATCCGTACTATGACTGATAAATGATATCTATTCACCATCTCTTTCTTGGTCTATATACCTAAATAAAAACAAGTCAAAAAGCTACTAAAAAAATTGTAGATTGTGCAGTTATAAAGACAACATGCTGACAGTCTAGTGTGTTGCTGGTACCAGCTAAGCTGTCTTCTCCCCCCTACCCATTCTCCCCTCTTCAATTTGGCTGCCCTCAAGTTGTAGAGTGTACATGCTCTTTTCCAAGTGCTTGTGGAACAAAGTGTTACGTATGTACTGACATCCATATTTATTTTAAATACTATTACTTTTTTTTCTCTATGATGTGGACCCAAAGTTATGTTTTTATGCTAAAGATGTTGATAAATTTCTTGATTATCTTCAGTAGATTGCATACCAAAGGAATACTACATCATATCAAGATAACTAACAGATGTAGTCCATGGACAATCTTATTGGGATTAAATATAACTCTACCTTTAAGTTCCAATAGCTGATATTTGATTGGATAGCTGATATGTTATCGGTGCACGTTTTTCAATGAGATTATGTGATATGGTACATTCTTGACATGTATCAGGGCATGACTGACAGGTATCAAGACATTTGAGTATAGAGTCTCATGCGTATTGAGCTCACTCTTGGTGAAATTAGAGTGTGTGATGTAATAATAGAAAGTAGAAAAGAAAAGCTAATTAATTCACCATGAACACAAAGTCTTTTTAACTTTTGACATTTTTTTTTTGTCCAAAGTCCATTTACATTTTTTTTACTTTTCTCCATTGAACATATTATAACATCGCATATGTTTTATTTTAATTTTAATAGCAGCATAAATCATAGGGTATTGTATGAAATGTTATTTATAAATGATAATATCGCTAATAATAATAATAATAATATCGCTAATAATAATAATAGCAATAATAATAATAAGATATGTATTTATGCACAGAAAAAGTGTGATCAAATCAAAGTAGTACAAAGAAGGCTGAACTGAATTAGTTGTATAACTATTGCTATTTCATAAACTGTTTACATAGTAACAAAATTGAAAGAGATATATTTATATAGTGAAGCAAAAGAGACAATTAGTGAAGCAGTTTCAGTTTTCATTGGACACAACAGTGCCATTTAACTCTATAGTCACTTGGTTATGAGACCTTAAATTTTTCTTTGCTCCACATCTTATGTAGGTGAATATTTTACTGAACACCTGCCTCACTGGCTTCAGGGTTAGGACCAAGCATATTGGTGTGACCAGTACCGACCATGACCCCATGGGAAACAGTATAGTTTGAGGAAGATACTTTCTCCAAACTTCTTCGGAATACATGGTCATTGGTTCTGGCTGAAGTGTGGCCATCAGCACAGGTAAAGTGGAAGTTATGAAGCTTAGTATGCTAATGACAGCAAGTGCAACTGCTGTTTTGAGCATGCCATGTTTTACAGTGCTGGTATGTATAATGGCACTTTTTACATACAAGCCGAGGATGATTATGCAAGTCATAGAGGAACCAGTGAAGAAAAACCCTTCCAGAAGCAAAGATATCAGTTTCGTGATCAGTAGAGGAGATCGTCTGGGAACGTAACAGAAGCCGATTTCACCACCGATGTTATAGTTATTGTAAAATATTATCTGGTTCCACAAACATGAGGCTACTATGGCACCAGCTACTCCAGCTAACATAACTTTCCTTTTTAAATTTGCAGCCTTGAACTTGACGATGTAGAACATGACAAAGCAGTACATAGTAATAGCAAACTGCTTAGTTTCCGTAGAGACAAAGTATAGGTAGATTCCAATTCGGCAGTAAATGGCTATTCCAGTTCCTTGGGTGTAATAGAGTATCGGAAGAGATGAGCGAAATATTTCTGTTAACGAAAGGGCTATATCACTTATCACGATGTTGCAAATGACAATTTTCATTTTGCCATTGATTTTCTTGCTGTATAAAACTGACAACAGAACTGTCAAACTCAGGAGAAGTGATGGAAGATAAAGGCAAAGCATGCTGATCAAAGAAAAAGTTAATCTAAATCGTGTAAACTTTTCCTCCACTTCAGCTGTCAAGTTGAATATGAGGATGTCCATTGTGCGATTACTGTATTATTCTGTAATATAAAATACGAAATATACAAAATAAGTTTTAATAAAATTCACATTTTTAGTCACTATAGTATTAGGGGATTAGGTGTTGTTGTTGTTGTTGTTTTTTCTTTTTCTTTTCTTTTTTCTTTTTTTTTTTTTTTTTTTTTTTTTTTTTTTGGTTTATTTAATTAATTATTTTTTAAATTAATTTTTTGTTTTTTGTTTTTTTGGGGGGGGAGGAGGGGCTATAAATATGAGCAAGTAATGACATAATATTTCAATGTTGACTTTTATTACCCTGCTTACCCTGAAGCATGATGTGTATGTTACCAAATCAACAATTGTGGAGAAGCGAATGCAGTCACTTTGATGTTAGCCTATGCTTAATTAAAGCTTGGTTGTATAGTAGATATAGTCACTTACCTTATTGTATGTTACCAGTCTATGGCTGGTTTGTTTAGACTTGTGCTAATTTGTTTCAGTTTATATTTTTTTTGAATACCAATAAATAGCTATCGTCTGTGAGCTAAATTCAGCAAACTGTTGTTTGTTTATTTTAGATACTAGTAATTTCTTTATAATGCACAGCTATAATTGAGTCATTTTAAGGTTCACTACACACACCACACTCATATACATATATGAGTTAGATGTATATGAATGGCAAAATGTTCTAGTTGCGAAGTGAATAGCATTAATACTATCTGTAATGTTATTACACACAATAAAGCTAAGAATCTTAGCATTCCTATTCACTTTATATTATGTACTAAATGTTTTATTTAGATTCATCCTGTTTGATAGCTGCTGCTGAAAGGGCCCCAACTAAATTGAAGAAACGATGCAGCAGCAAGTCTCTTAAACGCTCCTCAAAGTCTGAATTAACCAAAGAATGCACTGTGAAGAAATCTAAGTCGAGTCAGAGTTCAGAGCAAAAGGAAACTGATCGGTCTAGCATTGGTGGAAGAGACAATTCATTGTTTCTCTTTAGAGCCCTGGGAAAAATCCTTTACACTAAACGTACGCTTCTCAATTTCTTTTTTAGACTTTCATACTCATTAGATTTATGTACTCTCTCGCTTCCACAGGTTTGTTAAGCATTACAGAAAATTTGATTGCACCCGAGGGAGAGAAAGGGGGGTTGGAGAAGGGTCCTTCCTGTGTTAATTCAGTGAAACTAAATTTTCTTTTAATTCTGTATAGTTATATAAACTTAAGCAACCTGGTTTATGGTTGATGTATTTTTTGTAATATTTCTACTCCGATTTAAGTCATAAACATTTATACTGTAAGAAGTCATAAACATTTATACTGTAAGAAAATGTCTTATTCGTGTCGGAAGTCATAAATTTTTTACTACTACCTTATTCTGCATTATTTTTCTGTTTTTTGTTTTTGCATTAGGAGATGAAGTTATGCATGAGGCTCATGTTCTTCCTCTTCACTTAAAGGAACATGAAAGATTTCCATTATTGATCTCCCCAGAGGTAAACTTGGGCCATTTAGAACAAAAGTATTGCTGAACAATTAAAGCTTATAAGATCATTTTTAGAATTCCTTTTCCAAGACTCAAATAATTATTCCAGAGCTATTCCTTCTTCTAATAGCATCAAAACCTAAGTTCATTATTATTTTGTATACACATAATACACTAATACTTCAAATAGGCATGAGTGAACTAAGTTAGAGGAATTGAGCACATGATCATCACATGGATTTAATTAGGGGATGCCGTTCTAACTAATTAAGTAAAGCAAAAAAAAAATGTTGGCACTTTAATGGAACTTGTATTTTCTTATCACTATTTCAGCTCAATGGTCGTATTTATCAGCATTGCATGTTAAGTTTTAAAAAACCATGAAACATTTCTCAACTGTTGGACTCGTTCTTCCCTCATAAAGCTTAGTGGACCATTTTTGTGACCGGGCTACAAGTATTGACCACTGTGACAATTAAATTAAAATCCGGTGAATACGCCGTCAAGTTAAATTATCTTTGTTGTTTTAACTTTTTGTATGCTCTGGAACTTCTAATCCAAAGTTACGATGTTTGGTTGATTTGAGTAAAAGCTTCCCAGATAATAAAAGGGCTTTAGTTATGGCAGTCAAGCCTCCCAGCTATGTACAGAGAATACGGGCATCTTCTTTGATTAAAAAACCAAGGAAGTTATAGAGGAAATGGCTGAAGGAAGAAAAGCTTATAATACAGGCAAACGCTGACAGACTCAAGCTTACTCGCACAGTGGTGCTAAAACCTATAAGCTTACCAACTAAGGTTTCCATATAGTCTTGGACAAGCAATTAGCTATATCTCCTGGTAACAAAAAGCAAACTGGCAACGAGGATTACCCTTCATAGAAAGGTCTCATTATGATGAAGTAATGTTTGCATAATAGTATATAAGTGGTTCATGCACGGAAATCACTTGTAAAACAAGTAAGACTGTAAAGATGCTTCCAGCTATGAATCCTTTATAAGCACCTATATCTTGTTACAACAACTGAATGATCTTTTTTTTTTTTCTTTTTTTTTTTTCTTTTTTTTTTTTTACAAAGATGCAAAGATTTTTTTTCTTTTCTTTTTTTCTTTATTTCTTTATTTATTTATTTCTTTTTTTTTGCGAAGATGTTTACAACTATGGAATCCTTTGTAAGTACCTCTTCCTTGTTACAACAACTGAATAGTCTTTTTTTTCTTTTCTTTCTTTTTTTTTTCTTTTTGTCACAAAGAATTGTTTCTTAGCTGGTCACATTAATTAGAATTCATTGTGGCTGTGTAAAGAGGTGTGTACATTTCAGGGTGTTCTGAGAGAATAGTTGATAGGAATGTTACATAGTTAGTTGGATACAAACCTTTAAACATGTGCTTGTGCTGAAGATATCTTCACATGATCACTGCACTTCAACAAAACCTAATTGAAACTGGGTTGTGGTTGCATCTAAATATTCAGTTTGTCCTTAAATTAGTTTTTTGAAGTCCCAGCATGGCATATAACTCAATCAAATTTCATTAGAATTCCCAAACAGTAGAATTAAAGGCACAATAATGGCAAATAAAGTCTGTTTATCTAAGTGACTCACCTACTGGTTGGTTTCTGCAGCTGCTTTTCTACTTGTTTACTACACTTGCTTGTCTAGTTGTTAGCAGTACAAATGCAGTGCTGTGGGAATACAATTTGTTGCAGTGATGTTAGAGTCATGGTGCAATATTCTGAAATTTGCACTATTTATAGATTGTCCACACTGTATATGCATTTGAGTGTATGTTTTGGTTACCAATGTACATGATATGCAAGTTTTTCCCAGCCATCTTTCTAACTCTTGAAAACAAAGAGAATTGAATTTTTTTAAATGAAATTATCCTGCAACAACAGATGTGATTCGGTCATTCTCGGCTGAAATAATTATTATAAAATAGGAAATTTTTCTCTTTTTAACAGCCAATATTTTAACTTAACCCGACGTTTCGACTTCTTGCCGAAGTTCTCTTGTCGAAACGTCGGGTTAAGTTATAATTAAAAATACGTATTGGCTGTTAAAAAGAGAAAAATGTCCTATTATAACAACAGAAGTTTTGCTTGATACAATTATCCAACCTTTGCAGAAATAATATTACTCCTGCAATCAAAAAACAATTGCTTGATGTGTACAAGAGACAAAATATCTCAATTATTCTATGTATTCATAGTTTCTTTTTCTCAGCCTTCTTTTATTCATTAGATGTATTCTCTCTCTTTCACAAGCTTTTTTAAACAATACAGGGAAGAAAAAAAATTTGGTCGCCACCAAGAATCGAACCCAGGACTGCTTGCTTAACGCCTACGACAACCAGCCGGCAAACAAACACTCCAATTCTGTATTTATACTGTTAAGGGGTACTGCTATGCTACAGTCTCACTCTCAACAGACCAATGAAATTTCTTTTTTTTTTCCAAAGATTGTTTTTATTCGTTCAATTATTTTACTCCACTAATTTATCACTTCATAATTTATTATTTAATTCTACATATTTCTTTTACTTGAAATACTATCAGCAGTTTATGGAGGACAATTAACCAGTTATAGAGTGCATCCTTTTTTAGAAATAAATAATAGTATTAATGTATGTAAACGTGTTAATGTAGTAGCTTTGATGACAGGGATTCTTTAGTATATGTATATGCATTTACGTTTTACTTATTGTAAATTTAAATGCATAATTGATTGTTTATCTTTAAAAAATTAATTGTTTCTATTGATAGGATGTGTTAGAAAACAGCCATCTTTCTCCTGATATGTTCGTTATGTATCTTCATGAAAACTTTGTTGAGTTCTGTGAGGACATGGATGATATTGTGAGTGCATTTTTGTTGTCGTTTGTGGCTGTACTTTGTTGTTATTGTTCTTTTTGTATTTATGAAGGTGAGGTTAATAGAATCTGAGTTAGCAAAGAAATGAGGCGGATACTATCAGTGTGATGATAGTTTCAGTGAAACAATGGCAACAGGGAGCAGCTATCAGCAATTAAAGTAGCTAAGACTAAATGCTGACCGTAGAAAGAATGCCAAAATATATAAATAAAATACAGCAACAACAAAACAACGAGATTGCAGTTAGTATAACCGCAAAAGCATAGGGTATTCCAATTCTTGTTATTGCTGAAAGTGTTTGCCGGCAGAAAATAGAGATGAATCGGACGGTTGTGCCTGCCGGATGATGTGGTTCTTGGCATGTACTTATTGAAGGGTGCCAGTATTAATTATATATTCATTATATATTTATAGTCCATTAAATATTTTTTCTTGAGTATTTCCGCATCACATGAGCATTCTAAATTTTCCCATATTGAAGCTGCATATTGAATGCTCCAACGTACCCATGCATAGTTCATAGGCAACTGTATTTTTTAATGTATCACCTCCGAACAATGAAGTTTTAGCACAACCATTTTACAGTTTTGGAAAAATATCCACTATAGAAAAAACAATTTATTACACTCACTGTACAATATGAGGTGGATGACATTTCACTCTCACGCTTGTATTTTCACTCGCCTTAAGCACACGAAAATACTAACGAGTGCTCTTGAAATATCTCCCCATATTGTACACTGACTCGTACAATAATATTATATTATTCTATTCAATGTATTTATTCACCAGAGTAACATTTTAGGATACTTCAGTGATTCTGATATACTTGGAAGCCTTTGGTCAGATACTAAGGTATGTATGTAGGTAAGTGTATTATTATTATTTTTTTGTTGTTGTTGTTTTTTTGTTGTTGTTATTGTTTTTTATATTTTATTCGTTGTTGTTGTTTTTTTTGTTTTTTTTTGTAGAGAAATGAGTGGTAAGCCTTTGCAGTATTTGTAGTAACTCTAATTCAGGAGCCTGAAATTTTGAGTCACTTTGACTTTGAGGTTTTGGACAGTTGATTGAAGCATGTGACACTACTGAATAATTTCTATATCCTATGGTTTATACATAAGTGGCAGCAGAATAGTCTGGCAAGACCAGCCAAGTCACAAGTGCCAGACTAATACTTTCAATTCTCGCTGACCATTTTACAGCGATTTTACTTTGGCAAATAATATTAATTTTATAATCTTAACAGTAGCAAAAACAAAAGCAGAACATTTATTCAATGAATACAGTTAACTAAAGAAAGCTCTTCTGGAGCCTAATTATTTATGCTATGAACAAACACACACACATATATGTTCATTATTTAACTTAGTATTATGTTTGATGCTTTGTATCATTTAACTTCAATACCATTTCAGACTGTCGTTCTTTATTATTTTTATAACAAAGTATTCCTATATTACAAACATTTAAATATGATTGTTTATGATATTTTGTTTGTTTAACTCGGCAAGTTATTTATGCCTGTATTTATTGTGAGCAAAATAAAGCACTAATACATATTTACATACATTCTGCAGGAAGTGAAGAGGTCTTTGGACTATTGCAGTGGTAGTGTGGCATGCAGAGGAATGATGCATTCCAACAGAAACATCCCAGCAGGAAAATGGCGTCCTCTACATAAACCAGGCTGGTTGTCTATCACTAAGCAGGTGTGAAATGGTTATGTTTATGGATTTCGTGTTTTTCTTTGCCGTTAATTGTCCATGGTACCTATTAGTCTCCACCCTCTTATATGGGTGTGGCCTATAGTCATAGTAGCATTTGTGACAGTATTTTGTAGCAGTAGAGAATTTTTTCCTGTAGTGAAAATTTCTAAGTTAATAAGTTGCAAAGTTTTGATTGGACATAGCATTCTCTCAATCACCCCTACAATTAAGTAGTTAATTCAAACATCTCTGTAATTAGTTAATTTAAGTACCCCTATAATTAATTTGCACAAACACTCCTGGATATAATTTACTCAAACTCCTCATTTTTAGTGTAGTTGGTAATGACTATGTAGAATTCCGAAAGGATCTGGAGTTATTAGATGTAATTGTGTTCTGATCAATGTAGATAAAAGACAACAAAATGATGGGAAGAACTCTTTTTCAGCGACCTGGTTCACATCCTAATGGTAAAGCCTCACTACAGTATTATGTAATTTATATAATGCTATTGCATTGAGGATGCTATTAATAATGTGTTTTTGTTTCTTTAGCACATATATTTTCTCCTAGTGACTTGCTCACTGAATTCCTGCCTTTCAAAGCACGTATGAATTTGGCATTTACGAATACTGGTAGGTTTAGAGAATTTAGAATATAAAATATGATTTTATTGACTTAACTTTAATGCTTATATTTTACTTAATTTCTGGTAATGATTGACAGCTGTAATAACCACTACCCAAAAACTCTATGTGATGGTTTACCTAGTGCTTACTTATTACTAGGAAACCAAACATACAACTTTATTATACAATTTGTTGTAGTTGAGAAAATGTTTGTTGAGTCTGTTGTGCGCTTCACAGCTCTGCTGCCAAGGTAAAATTAAATCTATTTGTGCCAAACAAAATTTCATTATTTTGAACTAAATTATTGTGATGTAGACACTTAGAGTACCATCTTGGGGAGAGAGATGTTTGTGTTGATGCCGAACAAGTTCCTTTGACGGAACCCAGTGGCTCTTCAAAGCAGCTTAAGGAGGAAGATCAATCTTCATATTGTAGCCAACAGCACAAACAAATAGCATCAGTTAACACAAGCATCAGTGATGATGACTTAATAGAAGATTTTGAGGATGATGTTGCTTGGTAGTCAATTATAGCATTCATGTTAACAACTTTTAAATTCCTATCACTGCCTCAGATATCTGTTAATTCAGCTTTTTTAATATCTATATGATGCAAAAATAGAACAGAAAGTCACCATTAAGGTGTAAATTAAAGTAGGTAAGTGGTATTGTTCGCTTTATATTTATACTTTCCGCGTTTGATCATTTGCCTCCAAACTAGCTACATTTCAGAACTTAAACTGATTTTGAAATTGTTGTCTATTTCATTACTGTATCATACTCGCTATTATGTGGCATTAATTTATTAGACTATCATTCACATGTTTTAGTGTGCTATACACTCAATTTTATTGTGTTAAATACACTATCAGTTGGTGAGGCACGATTACTATGATAGTGTGTTGTGTGCACAAAGATATTCACTTAAGCATTCATTCAAAGCCATATGCAGGAGGAATAGAGATAGATTAGTGCTTTGTAAGTGACAGATTTCTAACACGTACTTGCACTATTGAATTTATTTGCTATACCATACCATGTGGTGTTTTCTTGTTGACTATTCACAGTTGTTGTAGTTATTAGGTGGAATTATATTTTAATACTGGCCAACTAATGCCAGCAAATGTACACAGAGTTAAACTGAGCAGTAAATCCAATGTATTTTTGCTTTGTTACACAAATACTGTAGCTATATTGATCAACCAATATTGTGTGTCGTTTTAATTCCACTCACGACAGGTAACGCTTTGTGGCCACGCACACTTTTATAAATGGTTAGAATGATAGCTATTAATTGTTATTGCATGCACTTTATTTTAGCACAAACAATGCCTCGTGCATACCCACAGTTTTCTAAAGGGGATAAAAACGAATGAGGTAATTTGGTGCATAATAGCTAGCCACCATCTAACCGTGTACTTGTTGTAAGTTAAAATTATTCCATTTCCTGTTCGCTATACACCTAAAACCACGAGGTTATGGAGTCAGTATGTGCTGTCTTATCACCTACTGGACATCCAGAATCTGTCCACATACATATAGGATTTGTGTTCATTTTTCATTGTTTCTTCAAGTATTCGAAATCGGCCCGCAATATTTTGCTCCTCAGAAACGGACACAGCGATTCAAAAATGTGGGGGGAGGGAGACTCGAGCCCCCCCCCCCCAAGTCTCCCTCGTTAACTGTGTAGGTTAATTAGGGACTAAAACATGCTTACTTACTAAAGCAGCAAATTTTATCAAACCCTACACCACACCACAACCTCCTCTCCTGCATAAGGGTGAGGTTAGTAGTATACTCCCCAATTTTAATAATAATTCTGTTAAAAATGTTCAATCAGCTGATAGCTACACAGCTGCATTTGCTTGCACATAGATACATGTTTAAAACATACAATACTCTCCTGTTAAATCAATTCAATACTTTTAACCACAGGTTTCCATGGACTACTCCCTGAATTCCTACTTACTAAACACAAACACCTTTGCTACAAGGATGTGCTCCCTGACCATGTTACATAACACACGCATGCACACACATACACCATTCAGACAAGCCCTATCACTGAAGTTTAATGTGTAGCCACCAACACATGTATTAGGATCATTAATCATGTGTGGGCTGAAAATCAACAGGCATGACCTCTACATTTGTCAAAAATGCAATATAATTATTACTTTATAGTCTTACTGCCATTTATAATTTCCTTTTCTTAGGTTAACAACATTAAGTTACAACACAAACTAGCTACTGTTTGAAACCAAACACAACAAGAACTGCTCCCATAGTAAAAATTGAGATAATTTTAAAAATAAAATTTTATAGTAAGTTCAAACGGTCCAATCAAATTGCTCAAAATGCAGTGAAAATATTTCATGCATACCTCATAGGCAGTGTGTATATTTCGCCCTGAGCTTCTTTAAGCGGTCCAATCAAATTTACGATTGATTGCGTTTCCTATGGCCTAAAGCCATGGTACCAGTCAGCTGCACCACTTGGTACGGTCCGTACGGAACTTACACTATCCTCAGGCCTTCAGCTCTCGGTTGTGTAAATCCCATAATTACCTTTACCTCATGATGTAATCTATACTTATTTCCAATGCAAAAACTGCACACAATTAAAGAAAAAAAGGAAGGAGTTCTGAGGATGATTCACATCTTGTGACCCTGTGGGACCTTCATCTACACTTAATGTAAAGCTAGATCACTTCTACTCACAACCTCTATGTCTACCATTGAGCAAACATTTCACAATCAGGGAAATATTTCGAGCAAATCAATAAAATTCTAAGTTGAAGGGGACATAATGAAAATTGAGGAGGCCATCTGTATGAGTAATAGCATGGGTAACCGTGCTATTCGAGATTAATAGTACGAGTAATGTGATTGAAATAGCATGAGGCGAAGCCGAGTGTTATTTCAATTGCTACGAGTGCTATTGATCCAATACCACGGGTTACCCGTGCTATCACTCGTTAATAGTAGGTTAATTAGTTGTTGTTGTTTTTTTTTAATCATTTGCATTTGTAGCTACACTATATAACTCACTCACTATCTCGGTATTCTCTGGAACTTCGTTTTCAACCTATGGCTCCTCCTAATCTGTTGAAAAACTATTCCATCTACGGGTAGAGCTTCTTGTGGTAAAGAATGACATTGTCTCCAACTAGAAACAAGTTGAACTGTACGTTT
>WLWD01004006.1_pt1 | contig 23198 bp, 19 predicted proteins | sample 6712731 | NCBI WGS metagenome assembly WLWD01 (sample SAMN12718690, study PRJNA576275) | sponge metagenome | isolation source: marine sponge | host: Mycale hentscheli | place: New Zealand: South Island, Marlborough, Capsize Point | collected 2014-11-01
CCTCTCTCCCACTGATCCTATATCCCCTCTCTCCCACTGATCCTATATCCCCTCTCCCACTGATCCTATACCCCCTCTCTCCCACTGATCCTATATCCCCTCTCCCCACTGATCCTATATCCCCTCTCCCCCACTGATCCTATATCCCTCTCTCCCACTGATCCTATATCCCTCTCTCTCCCACTGATCCTATATCCCCTCTCTCCCACTGATCCTATATCCCTCTCTCTCCCACTGATCCTATATCCCCTCTCCCCCACCTATCCTATATCCCATTATCTTAAAGCTCCACCCACTCTCCTCCTACTAATCCCTCATACCTGTCTGGCATCTGGTGAGTAAAGAGGAGCTGTCGGATGCAATACTGCCTTCTGGGCAAAATAGAATAACTCTGAAATATTATGAAGCTCTTTAGCAGAACACTACAGCATGCACAAAAATACACACCATAAACTTTAACCTGTATAACTGACGACCCTTTACCTCTAGACCAGTCTCCACTTGAAGGTGAGTGTTGAGGATTTCGTGAAGTGCATTAGATTGTAGGTCGTAATCATAGGGAAGATCTGCCTGCATGGGCACACATGTACATCAAGTCAATACCACAAAGATACCATCAACCTCTTGTACACACCCACCCACAGCTAACCTTGTTGCCTGCTAGAATGATGGGCTTTTCTCTGCCACTTTCAGAACATCTCTTGACTAGAGGCAGCCAGTAAGACTTGACCTACACATGCAAACACAACACTACTTCCTCTTCTCTTTGTACCATCATGAATACTCTGGTATATCTTGTCATTTGAAACTTTGGATCATATGTCTTTTCTCACAATGTACACATTAATTCAAAGGGCGTAAACAGCATATACCAAACAAACGGAGTTATATTATTAAATTTAATAAAACTACCACACTTAATGAATCATGCAGGCCATTACAGTCCCTCTCTTTCTCTCTCACCTGGTCCAGAGACTTCGAGTCAGTGAGGTCATACACGACGCATACCACATCCGACTACAAACATAACAACACACACTACATCATACTAGAAACATAACAACAATAAATCCTACTACTGACATAACTACAATATACCCACTACAAACAGTACCTCTAGCTATTCAGTTCCCATAGGGAAGCTACTGGCTCATCTAGCTAGTTCCTCTGCTTAAGAATATCACCTTCTGAATTTCCAGTTCCAAGGCTTTCTCGTCTTGTTCTTGAGCTGCACATGACACACAATAAATCCCACAATTAAAAGAAGTGTTTGAGCACATGACAGAGAGCAATCCCTCACTAACAAGACTCCACCACACCCACTAAGTGCTAGACACTAGTACTCTCCAACAGTACAAGTGAGGGAGTGAGTTGTAATACTATAGCAGCATGGCACTACATCATGTACAGCCTACACACGAACTCCTGGCAGGCCAAGTCTCCCACCTTCAGAGTGGTTGAAGACCAATCCTTAGTGGCACACTCCAGCAGCAATGTAGTTGATTCTAATTGCATAGACCTGTCAGTCAGCACAACTCATAGACTGCTATGGCAAGTAAAGCACTGTGCTCAGGCAGTGAGAAAGTGGTTGCTCCTGGAAGTGTTCTAAAGGCTAGCCCGCTATAAAGTGAGTGTGATAAAGCTTTACCACAAGTGGCATTTATCATAATACCTCCATCCTCAAAGTTACTGCATCATGTCAGCTATTAATATACTGCATCATGTCAGCTATTAATATACTGCATCATGTCAGCTATTAATATACTGCATGTGCTACAATTAGCTCAAATCTGTACACTCATGTGTCTCACTCACTTCACCCACGAAACAGGATGGGCTGATGCACGCAGTCAGTCACATGCACAGTCAGTCACATGCACGCAGTCAGTCACATGCACAGTCAGTCACATGCACGCAGTCAGTCACATGCACAGTCAGTCACATGCACGCAGTCAGTCACATGCACGCAGTCAGTCGCATGCACGCAGTCAGTCACATGCACAGTCAGTCACATGCACAGTCAGTCACATGCACGCAGTCAGTCGCATGCACGCAGTCAGTCACATGCACAGTCAGTCACATGCACGCAGTCAGTCACATGCACGCAGTCAGTCACATGCACGCAGTCAGTCGCATGCACAGTCAGTCGCATGCACGCAGTCAGTCGCATGCAGTCAGTCGCATGCACGCAGTCACATGCACGCAGTCAGTCACATGCACGCAGTCAGTCGCATGCACAGTCAGTCACACGCACGCAGTCAGTCACATGCACGCAGTCAGTCACATGCACGCAGTCAGTCGCATGCACAGTCAGTCGCATGCACGCAGTCAGTCGCATGCACAGTCAGTCGCATGCACAGTCAGTCGCATGCACGCAGTCACATGCACGCAGTCAGTCACATGCACGCAGTCAGTCACATGCACGCAGTCAGTCACATGCACGCAGTCAGTCGCATGCACAGTCAGTCGCATGCACGCAGTCAGTCGCATGCACAGTCAGTCGCATGCACGCAGTCACATGCACGCAGTCAGTCACATGCACGCAGTCACATGCACGCAGTCAGTCGCATGCACAGTCAGTCGCATGCACGCAGTCAGTCGCATGCACAGTCAGTCGCATGCACGCAGTCACATGCACGCAGTCAGTCACATGCACGCAGTCAGTCGCATGCACAGTCAGTCACACGCACGCAGTCAGTCGCATGCACAGTCAGTCGCATGCACGCAGTCGCATGCACGCAGTCAGTCACATGCACGCAGTCAGTCACACGCACGCAGTCAGTCACATGCACGCAGTCAGTCACATGCACGCAGTCAGTCACACGCACGCAGTCACATGCACGCAGTCAGTCACATGCACGCAGTCAGTCACATGCACAGTCAGTCACATGCACGCAGTCACATGCACGCAGTCAGTCACATGCACGCAGTCAGTCGCATGCACGCAGTCAGTCGCATGCACGCAGTCAGTCACATGCACGCAGTCACATGCACGCAGTCAGTCACATGCACGCAGTCAGTCGCATGCACGCAGTCAGTCACATGCACAGTCAGTCACACGCACGTAGTCAGTCACAATGCACGCATCAGTTCACATGCACGCAGTCAGTCCACATGCACCATCAGTCACACCTGTCAACACGCAGTCAGTCCACACGCACGCAGTCACATGCACGCAGCATCAGTCACATGCACCAGTCAGTCAGTCACATGCACAGTCACATGCACGCATCAGTCACATGCACGCAGCAGTCAGCACAGGTCACATGCACCAGTCAGTCACATGCAGTCAGTCATGCACGCAGTCAGTCGCAGTCAGCACGCAGTCAGCACAAGTCACAACGCAGTCCACATGCACGCAGTCAGTCACATGCACAGCACGCATCAGTCACATGCACGCAGTCAGCAGTCACATGCACGCAGTCAGTCACATGCACGCATGCACGCAGTCAGTCGCATGCACGCAGTCAGTCACATGCACGCAGTCAGTCGCATGCACGCAGTCAGTCACATGCACGCAGTCAGTCACATGCACAGTCAGTCACATGCACGCAGTCAGTCACATGCACGCAGTCAGTCACATGCACGCAGTCAGTCACATGCACGCAGTCAGTCACATGCAGTCAGTCACATGCACGCAGTCAGTCACATGCACGCAGTCAGTCACACGCACGCAGTCAGTCACATGCACGCAATCAGTCACACGCATGCAGCCAGTCAAGTTCCAAACCTATCTTTCTCAGTCATATCATGGAAATTGTACCGTAGGGCTTTATATTCTTTTTAATTAAATGTGTCCTTTCCTCCAATATTGTGATTGGTACAGGATCGTCAACACATACACCACTATTTTTGCCTTAGTCTGATGCTAGACCCTTTACCCACTGACACTATGTGGAGGGAAGGGCCTGGAATCATGCAACATTTGAGTTATTCCTACCCGTTACAGAATTTTGGTAATGAAGAATATTGTTAGTGAAAGTGGGCACACAACTGACAGAGTCTCATTACATCCAATAGAAACAACTCCATGTATTGCATGATTCCAGACCCATTCCGTTTGCATAGCTATCAGTGGGTAAAGGGTTTGGCTACGCCAGACTAATTTTGCCTGGACTATAGCATAAGTATCAACTGTTATTACAGTAATTTCTTGCTGAATGCTATTATTATTATTTTACACTTACATGAAAAATCTAAAATATGAGTTGGAATCTTTTCTGGAGTGACATCTCCTGGAATGGTAATTTCCTCCGCTCTCGGAGGGACAACAAGAGGAAATTCCTCCCCAACCAAAGCAAGAATAATGGACGTCTTACCACATTGGGCTGTTTCAAACCATATAAAATATTTCAGTTATATATACTACAGCTTTTCGCCAATTTCTTACGGTCTCCAACCAGTAAAATGCGAACAATTCTCATGTCTTTTACAAAACACACTACCCACTCCACCAGTAACCCGTGTAGAGAAAGTGAGTGACTGAGAACAGGGTTCGCCTTCAACGCACCCTAATTAAAGCCCATTAAGATGCGCCCTTCCTAAAAGCCACACCTTTAACAAACTAAACCTCATTGCTGTTGGAACACTTTTTCTCGCTCCCTGACAGCCTGGTCGCTGTGGCGACCGAAATCCTGTTATGGCTAAGCTCATGAAAAGCTTTATAGGAGGAATAGCAAGTCGTGTCACTGGAGCAGAAGGTCTGGACGCTGAGCTGGACAAGCAGAGTCATGTGCGCGAGTCCCCTGTGGAGAGTAAGTTGAGTTTAAGTGGCAGCGACACTGAAGACGTGGTGGGAGAGAATGCTTACGGTGAGGGAGACGAAGATGTGTACGAGCAGGAGGTCCCCACTATGAAGGGAGCCCTGAACAAGTGGACCAATTATTTGCATGGATGGCAGGAACGTTATGTCGTGGTGGCTGAAGGTCTTCTCTCTTACTACAAGTCTGAATTTGACACCCAGTATGGCTGCAGAGGCTCCATCAGTCTGCACAAGGCCAAGGTCCTGGTGAGTCAGTGTAACCACATAAGTATTCTTGTAGAGGTATATAGCTCAAGTAGGATACTGTTGTCATAGCAACACGAGTTTGATGAACTTCGATTTGATGTACGAGCACATGAATGCAGCTATTTTCTTCGAGCAAATAGCGTGCAAGAGAAGGAGAGCTGGATTGAAGCGATAGAAGCCAATAAGGTCAGTCCAAGGGACAGTGTTTGTTTGTGTGTGTGTGTGTGAGTGATGCATTGTTACTCATTCATTATTTGGTGTGTAGAAATGCGTGCCTGAAAATGGGATTGACAATGCCATCAGAAGACAAGGCTCTGTGCTCTCTCTGTCTGGAATGTCACAGACATCCAGCTCTTCCTTCAAGGCAAGTCTCTGGACTCCATAAAGCATTGTACTCTTCTACACCACATGATTCCTGTTATTATGCACCGCTTGGTCACATGCATGTGTCTGTCACTGTGTGCATGTGTGTGCGCCACTGTGTGTGTGTATGCATGCATCACTGTGTGTGTGTGTGTGTGTGTATGTGTATGTAGGTGGGACATGATTTGTCTTCTAAAATAACGGAATTGGAGACTTATCGAGACATTGTGTGTAGACAGATGGACCTTCTTCAGGCTTACTTTGATTCTGTTATAGAAGGTGGGTCTCATTGCATACATGCAGTGATCCTGTAGCATATGGAGCAGCGATCCTGTGGAGCAGTGATCCTTTACCATTGATAATAGTTACAAAACATAGTATGTTTGCACAATGAAAGGATGTACAAATACATAGTTTGTGCATGTGCATGTAATTTAAGTTCCCCATTGGGAGAAGGAGCTATGATAATACTTATCCAACAGAGAAATGTTCCTCTGAGAGGAACCTCTGCAGGTGGATGTTAAGTTGCTACTGAGAGTTTAGATAAGTAATGACTGACGGTTACTCTGACTAGAATGAAGTGTTTGTAATAGCATGTTGAGATTGGATGAAGTCACTACCCGCAAAGTTCTGAGTGAGCTGTACGTGGCATGCCATTGTATGTGTGTGTGTTAGTGAGTGTCAGTCTGTCAGTCAGTATGTGGGGGTTGCTATGGAAGCTACTGTTTCTGGAGTAACTTATTTTTTGTTTGACATAGCAACGACCATGTTGTCAGTAGATTGAGGTATGTAATTAGGTAGAGATTACTGTAGCAGTTGTGAGTAGTTGCTTGTTGGCGAGGGTTTCTCGTTAACACATTCTCCCATTAGTAATGAATGAGCGACTGTTCGTTAGCAAGTGCAACAAGAGACACTTGAAGTATCCAGCAGACTAGTGGTAATGCTAAGTTATAGAGATATGGGGGCATACTGAAGGCAGAAAGACAACTGTTTGTGTGTTTGTATGCTAGTGTCAACTCCATCTTCTGTGCCAGAAGCTACTCCTAATGGGATATCCACCAGTGTGGAGTCTATAGATGAAGTGCCAGAAGATGGAGCCACTCACAAGCACTCTGCACCCAGCACTCCTTCAGCACACCACACTCCTGGTGGGTTAGAGACACGCCCCTCTGGCACTGCAAGTCACTCGCCACTCCCTTCACGCTTCACGCCTAAAGGTCATCGCCGAACGGGCTCAGATCCCTTTGCTTTTCGTCCAGCACAGCTTGGCATTGGTAGGGGCTACAGCAGAAGCCACGCCCCTAATTTTTCTGTAGGTTCGTCGAGTGGTATACCGGATGTTAGCAGCACAGATTTCAAGGGAGAAGCCGTGACTTTCAAGGCCACCACGGCCGCCATCATCTCATCTCTCTCCTACTGTCTGGAAATCCTCAACAAGAGGGAGGAATACTGGCAGAAGAAGTTTGACAAAGTATGTGCCACTAGTGAAGTAGATTATCATTTTCTCACTAGGTAATATCTGACAACAGAGATGGTATTTCAGTATAGAGCAATAGAGCTGGTGTGTACAACTAAAGATCATAGATGTCCAGAAATGCCATAAATTGTCCATCCCATCCCACAGTCCCATAGGACAGTGGGGCATTCCATGGTATGTCCACCTGTCCCTCTTACAGATGCATGAGCGGTCAACTGTCCATCCCATCCCACAGTCCCATGGGATTCCATGGGATGTCCACCTATAGACTATTTATAGCATTTCTGGACAGCACTCTCCCAAGAGACAGTCATACTTTGTAGAGGAGGGACGATTCATCACACATGCTCGAGGATTTCTTATGTTAGTTGTGTTGATAATCTACTCCCTCCACATGCAGTGCAGCTCACGGGATCAGAGGATTGGGTGGCAGGAAGGGCATTACAATTGACGGGTTCAGAGTAGCGAGATCTACAGTAGGATGTGGTACTTTACCAGTTTCAAAAAGTAAATCTGGTTGGGTGGAAAGCATTGTATGGAGCATTAGTGGGTTAATCTAAGCTTATCCAGTTGCTGGGGTGATTTAGGTACAGTGATATTCTTAATTTAATCCCGGGAAATGGAGCTTGGAAATGATTGTACTGTGTATTGTTTGTTGTGCAGGAGCAGGAGCGTCGTCGTAAGGCGGAGTCAGCTGCACATTCTGCCCTCAATGGACCACGAGTGAGGGCGTATGAGTTCGCTGGTCCTGACTTTGAAGTATGTGAGCATTTAGATAGCACCAGATTTTGCATGAAGTTTAGGTAAGGGGTTGTCAAAACACTAAAACCAGTGGTAGCATAAGTTTTTGTAATGCTTAATCCAAGCCGTAAGATTTACAACTAACTTGAAGGAGGCAGAAGTAAGACGTGGTTTCAAGTCTTATGTCATGCTCACTTATTAATACACATACACTCTTGAGGGAGGGTGGAGCTTAGGGAGTAGGTGGAGCTAGGGAGGAGGTGGAGCTATGGTGCTCAGTTAATAATGTTTAGGAAGTGGGTGGAGCCGTGGTGCTCAGCTAATATACAGAGAACCGTGTCAACAAAACTCGGTTAATGCTAATTTGGGACACGCCCCTAACTAAATCACAAGAATACTAGTACAGTATGATCAGATTCTGTTAACACAAACTCTAATTCACATGCAATTAGCTGGCAAAAGTAGCCTTTCTTGTTCCATTGTGTTATGGTAATCATTACCATCATAGAGGGGTCGGGTCATCCACCCTTTACCTATTGAAGAATGGCGGGAAAGCAGAAATCTGTTGACTTGGCTACAAGAATTGAATAATTGAGAACGGCAGAGACAAGAAGTTTGACATTTAAGGTTAATGTTTGGAATCCGGCATTGCAGGCTAGCAGCTTATGAGGATGTAAAGGACTCTCTCTCTCTTTGTATGGTTCAAACAGGCTAGTCTGTAGGTGACGAAGGTTTGGTCAGTGTAGTGAAGAAAGGAAGATTAACCAGTTGCCTTCTCAGGTCAATATATCCCAGACAGAATATTTAATGCAGATGAAACACAGTTTTTTTTTGTTTTAGTTTTTTTATGTCTATGTTACACCTACATACATTAGGTATTTTTACTGAGTTACACCTACACACATTAGGTATTTTTACTGAGTTACACCTATACACATTGTAGGATATTTGTTATGGATACGATCAATGTCATGTCGCATTCCTATGAACACTCGTTGCTATGAACAATTTAGATCCCTCAATATATATTATTGTATCATCTCATTCGAGGTTGTATTGTATCTTGTGAAGTTGGAGATATTACTATGATTTAGCATTATCCAACATGGCGCTGCGAACAGTAATTGCTGGTAGCAATTGAACCTGTATTTACCTATTTGTCTTCTGTGGGGAGAGTGAATCATCTCCTGCATCTACACACCGTCCCTCGTCCTGTATTTGCAAGTTGAACTGTCTTGGTAGTGTCTGGTACTCATGTCTTATACTTTCCGTGCGGGTGACCTTCCTAAACTTGACCTCGATGTCGATAGAGGTTCCGACTTTCTAGCATGGGAGAAACAGTGGAATTCCTACATGATTCTTTCCGGACTTGCTGACTCAGCAGCTCCCATCAAAGTACACGCCCTCCATTGTTGCTTGTCACGTGATACACATCTTGGCCTTACAGAAGCACAGCGAGGGGACCAGGAGCAGATAGTTGCCGCACTGAAGAGCTATGTCCAGGGCAGAGTCAACGAGACTGTTGAGCGACGCAACTTCAGACAACGCAAGCAAGCTCTGGGTGAGAGTTTCGATGACTATCTGCTGTCACTTCGTGAGTTGGCGAATACTTGCAATTTTTGTGATAACAATTGCCTCCGGAGCAACATTCGTGATCAACTGGTAACTGGCCTTATAGATCCTGACACTATCAAAGACCTGCTTAGGGAGCCCAATCTTACCCTGACAAAGGCTATTGATACAGGTAGGGCATTGGAGGCGGCTAAAAAGGAGTTACACTCTCGATCTGGTGCGATGTCCTTGGCTGTGGTCGTTCCTCCAAAGTCTTCAACCCTCGACTCTCCATCCAGTGACTCTGTGTATACGGTTAGCAGATATCAACGCGGCATGAAGGGGAAGGAACGCCCTGCTTCGACACAACCTTTGGGAACTTGCAATGGCTGTGGCAAGGCAGTACACCTGGAGGGGCGCCGCAAGGCATGCCCTGCGTATCGAGCAGTTTGTAGCAATTGTGGCAAACTAGGCCATTATAGCACTGTCTGTCGGCAAAAGCCCAGTAACCAGTTTACTAGTGGTTTCAGGAAAGCTCCTCGTGCACTCAGTATTCAGTCAGAGGGCCCTCAGCAAACTGAGGAGAACAATGCCCATCATCCTGGTATGATGTCCCTCAACCACTCAGTTCCGGCACCTACACTCCCAGTCCACATACAAGGCTTGAACGGTGAGGCCGTGGTGGAGGTTCTCCCCGACTCTGGTGCTGACATCAGTGCAGCTGGTATTTAGTTTCTGTCACAAATCAATGAGCATGTACTCAACTTGTTGCCGTCAGATGTTAAACCCCGTGCTGTTAATGGAAGTACACTCTCTCCATTGGGTTGCCTGAAGGTGCTCATCAGTGTTGGACACCGTGCTGTGGAGGACTGTTTTCACATATATAAGACTGTCTCAGGAGCATTACTTTCTTGGCAGACAGCTCGTGCTCTTGGTATTCTTCCACCGGAGTATCCAATGCCACTACCGGTGGTATCTAAACCTACTATTACATCTTCAATCAGTTCGGTTGACGCACTGTCTCAGCAGGAAACCTGTCCTGTCTCCAAAGATGGAATTCTGAAAGAGTTTCCGACAGTTTTCGATGGGCAGATTCGCACAATGCCTGGTGAGGTGTTCAAGATAGTGATCACGGATGTTGCCAAGCCATTCTGTGTCAATACACCTCGTACAATCCCATATGCACTTTTGGAGCCAACTAAGAAGGAACTTGAGCTACTTGAATCCCAGGGCGTCATTTCAAGACAAACTGATCCCACTGACTGGTGTGCGCCAATCGTAGTGGCACGTAAAAAGAACTCTGAACGTGTTCGGATCTGTGTTGACTTTTCCTCTCTCAACCGTTACGTCAAAAGAGAACGATTCCAATCTACTCCTCCGGCACTCGCTGTAGCCAACATCGCGGACTCGAAGGCTAAGTATTTCACAGTATTTGATGCTTTCAAAGGTTACCACCAATGCCCTCTGGATGAAGACAGCCAGCTTCTCACTACTTTTATCACTCCATTTGGGCGTTTTAAGTTTTTGCGTGCTCCTTTCGGCATCTCTTCAATCAGTGAGCATTATGATCGCCGAATGTATGAAGCCTTTCAGGGCCTCCATGACTTCCGTCGGGTCGTGGATGACGTTGTTATTTATGATGAGGATTTCACCACTCACATTACCCATGTGCGCCAGTTTTTGCAAAGATGTGAAGATTGCGGCATTTCACTTGGCAAGGACAAATTCCAGTTTTGTAGAACAGAGGTGGTATTCGCAGGGTTCTGTCTTTCGAAAGATGGCTATCACATCAGTAATGATATCACTAAAGCTATTGATAGCTTCCCTACCCCTTCCAGCCGAACAGACCTCAGATCGTTCTTCGGGCTTGCCAATCAGTTGGCTGGTAGTACGAACAACATCAGTTCTGCTCTTGCCCCACTTAGACCTCTTCTTAGTATGAAGAATGACTTCCTATGGAACACGTCACATTCTGACTCGTTTCTCAAGGCGAAGGCTGTTCTAACCACCGCTCCCACTCTGGCATTTTACGAGATAGGCCGCCCTACACGACTTCTTACTGACGCCTGTCGTTTAGGACTTGGGTTTGTCCTTCAACAGGAGCACCATGGTGATTGGATACTAATTCAAGCTGGTTCTCGTTTCCTCACAGATGCTGAGACTCGCTATGCAGTCATCGAGCTGGAACTTCTAGCTGTCGCATGGGCTACTAAAAAATGTCGTGTATTCCTGTCTGGTTTACCCTCATTCACTGTCATTACTGACCATAATACCCTGGTCCCTATCCTCAACAATCACAGGCTGGATGAGATTGAAAACCCTCGTTTACAAAGGCTTCGGACTCATCTTTTGGCCTACAACTTTGTTGCAAAATGGCAGAAAGGCAAAGAAAATAATGCTGCTGATGCTCTCTCCCGCCATCCCTGCACTCAGTCAGCCCATCGTGAGGACTTAGCAGAGTTTGATGTTGACATCCATGGTTCCCTATCTTGTGTCAAATCTGCCACATTGGCAGAGATTCGTGTGTTACATGGAGACAACCTCAACCTTCGCCTTCAAGAACTTTGGGAATATGCCAAGGATGACAGTGTTTACCAGGATCTCTTGCGTCTCATTCATGATGGGTTTCCAGCTCATAAGGGTGACCTCCCACAGCACCTGAAGCAGTTCTGGGGATCTCGTCACCATCTCAGTGTGGATAATGACTTTATTGTGTATGGTTGTCGCCTCTTCATTCCCACTTTATTTCGCTCCACCATTCTTGGACGGCTTCATGAGGCCCACCAAGGTGTGACACGCTCGAAGGATAGAGCTCGGCTTTCTATTTACTGGCCCGGGATTGATCAAGCTATTGAATCGTATATAGCTAATTGCAAGTTCTGTCAGGATTCTCTTCCATCTCATTGTCGTGAACCGATTATCACAAAGCTACGTCCCTCTCAGCCATTCCAACAACTAGCAATGGACTTCGCGTATCATGCAGGACATTACTTCCTAGTGATTGTAGACTGCCTCACGGACTGGCCACACATTTGCCCTATGGGTAATGGAACCACAGCTTCCCATGTAATTGATGTCTTGTGTGACTTCTTTTGCTGCACGTCTGCTCCAGATATAGTGTGGTCTGATGGTGGGCCGCAGTTCACCTCCAACAGGTTTTTGTCTTTCTTGAAGGATTGGGGCATTCATCACATCATATCAAGTCCACATTATCCTCAGAGCAATGGAAAAGCTGAGGCTACCGTCAAGTCTATGAAGCGACTCATCAAGGCTTCGTGGAGAGGACGTTCAATTGACCGTGATGTCCTGGCTAGGTCTTTACTTCAGTACCGAAACACACCCTGTAGACGAGATGGTTTGTCCCCTGCACAGAAGCTTTATGGACATCCCGTACAAGATTCTCTGCCAGCTCATCGGCGATCGTTCGCACCTGAATGGCAACGTCCACTTGATAAGGGACATACCAAAGAGCTCCTTCATAAGCAGGGAATAATTTATCCCGGTTCGCATCGCATTTTGCGAAGCAAAACTACGGTGCTGCGATTCAATTTTTGATTTGTTTAGCAAAAAACTGCGAGACAAATGTCAATTACCTGTATATAAACCGGTTGGCCAGTGCATAATTTTAGCTGAGATACTTTTACAGTTCCGTATAATCTCTGCGATAGCGGGCACCAGTTTTCTCCGACTCGAGAACTGTAAAGACCTAATATCCCCCGCTCGGTTTTTCGGTGGCTTGGTGCGCTAGCAATGGAAATAATGACAGAGTGAAATATTGCGCGTGCGCATCGATATTGCAGCTGTACTTTTGTCCCGCTCGTATTTTCAGCCTGAGGGGAGTTGCGTTTAACGGTTTTGGAGAGTGGAGCGTAGTATGTCTGTAAACTTGAGTACGGTAAAGAAGTGGATTCTGGAGTTGGATAGTGTTGGAGAATGGCTACGTTATGATGAAGCTGGAGGAAAAGTTGGTCGAATTTTTTGTGCACTATGCTCTAAACACAAGGAACGTTTGCATGCTCTGAGAAACTTCAGTTCTTCATTTATTGATGGAATAACTGGCACTGCACTGAAAAAAGACAACGTTAAGAAACACCAGCTCTCTGACATGCATAGTAAGGCTGTGAACTTGGAGAGAAAGCCTGCTACTCTTACTGACATTTATAAATCGACTCCATTAGGAAGGGCATTTTCGTCAGGACAGCAGGAGGAAAGAGCTCATGTGTGTAAGCTTTTGGAAATAGCTTATATGATAGCCAAGGAAGAAATTCCGTTTACTAAGTATCCTGCTATTATGGAGTTAGAGAAGAGACATGGAGTTTCTCTTGGTAGTGCATATACTACTGAACACAAGTGCAGAGAGTTTACAGTCCTTATTGGTGAATGCATGAGAGAAAAAGTTCTAGACTCCGTGCGTCAGTCCCACTACTTGGCAGTGTTGATAGATGGCTCAACAGACAGCAGTGTTGTTGAGAAGGAGCTTGTGTATGTCATGTATGTTGGACCTGAAGGTAAGGCACAGTGTTTTTTTTTGCAATTGAAAGATGTTTTGGATGCAACAGCTCCAGGGATTCTGAAGTTATTAGTTGAGACATTTGCAACGTTTGGTGTAGACTTAATGAAGAAGCTTGTTAGCATCTGTGTGGATGGAGCTGCTGTTAACTTGGGAGTTCGTCATGGTCTGGCTGCACTAATCAAGAAAGATGTCCCTTGGTTGGTTGCCATACACTGCATGAATCATCGCCTTGAATTGTCTGCAAAGGATGCTTTTTCTAACACTTTCTTAAATGAAGTCTCCACAATGCTTGTTAATCTTCATTTTGTGTATGAAAACAGTCCAAAAAGGCTTCGTGAGTTAAGGAATGTGGCTGAGATTATGGAAGAGCGTATCAGGAAACCAGAAAGAGCTACTGGTACGAGATGGGCACAACACAAGTCACGTGCGATTAAGTCCCTTTTGATGGGTTATGACGTCATAGTGACTCACCTGGAATCCATGGGATCTGGGGAATCTTCTGTTAAGCCAGTGGATAAGATAAAGTTCAAAGGATACTTAACTAAACTTACCAGCTACAAATTTGTTCTTTATATGCTCTTTTTTTATGCTTTACTTGATCCACTAGCTTCTTTTTCTTGTTCTATTCAAAAATCTGCAGTTGATTTACCTCTGGCAGTAGCCAAGCTAAAATATTTTCGCTCAACTCTAACTAGTTTGAAGAAAGATTCACCAGATATTTCAACAGAGCTGTCAGTGTTAGCTTCTGTTTCAACTTCATCTGGAAGTAGTTATGTACCGCAAAACACAGTTATCACGAGTAAATCAGCAGATACAGGAGGCATTCAATAGGAATCGACCATTGTTGATTGACAGAATGTTGGAATGTGTTGCGAATAGGTTTGATGACTTCCAAAATTTAGATGCAATGAAAGGAGTTAATATCTTAAGTGTTCCTTTATGGCCAATTGGCAAACCTGATTTTGAAACGTATGGTAATTCTGAAGTGTCGTTACTGGTGAACCATTGTAAAGTACTCTTGGAGATGAACGGAGTGTCACTCAATGCTGTATTGACCGAATGGAATGCATTCAAGCACTATGTCGGACATAACATTCAAGGCAACCCTGATGTTTGGTCCTTACTTCTCACCCGTTATAGATCACAGTTTGAGAATTTTGCTCACTTAATTGAAATACTGCTACTATTTCCTGTCAGCAATGCTACAGTGGAGCGTGGCTTTAGTGCAATGAAGCGAATAAAAACTGATTGGAGGTCTCGCTTAAATGAAGTAACCATCGATCATCTACTGCGCATTAGTATTGATGGACCAGCATTTTCTAATTTTGATCCAAGGCCAGCAATGGAAAAATTCTTTAGCACCCCTCGTCGGCCAGATGCTGCACCGTATGGTTCTCGCAAATGAAGCCATTCTGCACTGGATACTGAATCAGATGCTTAACTTGTGATTCGTACTTCATCATAGTTATTTGATTATGATTAAATTTATATATATTTATTACAGAAAAAATATTGCTATACAAAAATTAACAACTGCTAATCAACCATACTTATGTGTAGCACTTGTTGCTATACAAATAAAATTAAGTAAATTATTCCCTGATAAGGCTGAATCATTTTATGACCAGCATGCTCACCCTATACCTGACTTGACACCTGGGGCTCATGTTGCTATTCAGAATCCTGTTTCCAGAGCCTGGGATGTGTATGGAGTGGTTACAGCAGTTGACCAACATCGTCGATGTTTTGTGCAAACTGAATCTGTTAGAGTTCTGCTTCGTAATCGCCGATTTCTTCGTAAGAGGACAGCTCTCTCTGTTGGTGCATCCTCGACTGACACCCATTCGGATCAGCATTATGACGACTTCTCTCCAACATCTGCTGTGGCGATGGAACCAGTGGTACCTCAGCGATCGCAACGTGCCGGACGAGGAACCCGCCGACAACCGCGGCTGATCGAGGATGACACCTGGAAGTAAGATGTCGTAACTTCCACACTCCATCTTGGAAGGGAGGTGTAGGATATTTGTTATGGATACGATCAATGTCATGTCGCATTCCTATGAACACTCGTTGCTATGAACAATTTAGATCCCTCAATATATATTATTGTATCATCTCATTCGAGGTTGTATTGTATCTTGTGAAGTTGGAGATATTACTATGATTTAGCATTATCCAACACACATTAGGTGTTTTTACTGAGTTACACCTATACACATTAGGTGTTTTTACTGAGTTACACCCACACACATTAGGTGTTTTTACTGAGTTACACCCACACACATTAGGTGTTTTTACTGAGTTACACCTACACACATTAGGTGTTTTTACTGAGTTACACCCACACACATTAGGTGTTTTTACAGAGTTACACCCACACACATTAGGTGTTTTTACTGAGTTACACCTACACACATTAGGTGTTTTTACTGAGTTACACCTACACACATTAGGTGTTTTTACTGAGTTACACCTACACACATTAGGTGTTTTTACTGAGTTACACCTACACACATTAGGTATTTTTACTGAGTTACACCTACACACATTAGGTATTTTTACTGAGTTACACCTATACACATTAGGTGTTTTTACTGAGTTACACCTACACACATTAGGTATTTTTACTGAGTTACACCTACACACATTAGGTGTTTTTACTGAGTTACACCTACACACATTAGGTGTTTTTACTGAGTTACACCCACACACATTAGGTGTTTTTACTGAGTTACACCTACACACATTAGGTGTTTTTACTGAGTTACACCTACACACAGTAGGTGTTTTTACTGAGTTACACCCACACACATTAGTGTTTTTACTGAGTTACACCCACACACATTAGGTACTGAGTTACACCCACACACATTAGGTGTTTTTACTGAGTTACACCTTCATTAGGTGTTTTACTGAGTTACACCCGCACACATTAGGTCTTTTTACTGAGTTACACCTACATACATTAGTTGTTTAGAAAATGTTCACACCAGATTAAGTTCGGTATGAAGCCAACAAGAAACCCTTCAGTGGTAAGTCACATTTTTGTTAATGGCTGAAGAAGTTAGATTTCAGAGTAATGGCAGGAAATGGCTACATCTCTTGCTACCTGCACAGCCCACCTCTAGCATAGTCATCTATACTTGTGGAATGAAGATATGTTTTCTTCACCACTTCAAGCTGTCAACTTTGATCAATTGTGTTGGAAAAGGAAAAAAAAAAAAAAAAAAAGAAATTACACTACCATGAACAACTTGTAACACAAGCTGTGTTCAGTTAAAGCTAATATAGAATTTTGCTCTGAGTTACCATTTATAATTATAATTAAAGGAATTCCAGGGCCACCACCCCCCCTCTGTATGAAGCCCTGAAATGTTTTTTTTATTATTATTAATTATATGTACTGCAGGAGGGACCTCATAGTGCTTTGAATGAAGACGAGTTCTTTGATGCCCTAGAAATGGCGTATCAGCAAGATGAGATGGTAAACTTTCATCCATTGTCCTAGTGATCCATTACATCAAGCTTTCTTGTTATGAGTAAAACAAGACAGACAGCAATGAAGAGACAGCTAAATGAGACTCTATAGAACTGCTGTTGAGTTACAGTATACTATGAGACTCTATAGAACTGCTATTGAGTTACAGTATACTATGAGACTCTATAGAACTGCTATTGAGTTACAGTATACTATGAGACTCTATAGAACTGCTATTGAGTTACAGTATACTATGAGACTCTATAGAACTGCTATTGAGTTACAGTATACTATGAGACTCTATAGAACTGCTGTTGAGTTACAGTATACTATGAGACTCTATAGAACTGCTATTGAGTTACAGTATACTATGAGACTCTATAGAACTGCTATTGAGTTACAGTATACTATGAGACTATAGAACTGCTATTGAGTTACAGTATACTATGAGACTATAGAACTGCTATTGAGTTACAGTATACTATGAGACTCTATAGAACTGCTATTGAGTTACAGTATACTATGAGACTCTATAGAACTGCTATTGAGTTACAGTATACTATGAGACTCTATACTAGTTACAGTATACTATGACTGACTAGTATACTACTATTGAGTTACAGTATACTATGAGACTCTATAGAACTGCTATTGAGTTACAGTATACTATGAGACTCTATAGAACTGCTATTGAGTTACAGTATACTATGAGACTCTATAGAACTGCTATTGAGTTACAGTATACTATGAGACTATAGAACTGCTATTGAGTTACAGTATACTATGAGACTCTATAGAACTGCTATTGAGTTACAGTATACTATGAGACTCTATAGAACTGCTATTGAGTTACAGTATACTATGAGACTCTATAGAACTGCTATTGAGTTACAGTATACTATGAGACTCTATAGAACTGCTGTTGAGTTACAGTATACTATGAGACTCTATAGAACTGCTATTGAGTTACAGTATACTATGAGACTCTATAGAACTGCTATTGAGTTACAGTATACTATGAGACTATAGAACTGCTATTGAGTTACAGTATACTATGAGACTATAGAACTGCTATTGAGTTACAGTATACTATGAGACTCTATAGAACTGCTATTGAGTTACAGTATACTATGAGACTCTATAGAACTGCTATTGAGTTACAGTATACTATGAGACTCTATAGAACTGCTATTGAGTTACAGTATACTATGAGACTCTATAGAACTGCTATTGAGTTACAGTATACTATGAGACTCTATAGAACTGCTATTGAGTTACAGTATACTATGAGACTCTATAGAACTGCTATTGAGTTACAGTATACTATGAGACTCTATAGAACTGCTATTGAGTTACAGTATACTATGAGACTCTATAGAACTGCTATTGAGTTACAGTATACTATGAGACTCTATAGAACTGCTGTTGAGTTACAGTATACTATGAGACTCTATAGAACTGCTATTGAGTTACAGTTATACTATGAGACTCTATAGAACTGCTATTGAGTTACAGTATACTATGAGACTCTATAGAACTGCTATTGAGTTACAGTAGTTACTGCTGTTGAGTACAGTATACTATGAGACTCTATAGAACTGCTATTGAGTTACAGTATACTATGAGACTCTATAGAACTGCTATTGAGTTACAGTATACTATGAGACTCTATAGAACTGCTATTGAGTTACAGTATACTATGAGACTCTATAGAACTGCTGTTGAGTTACAGTATACTATGAGACTCTATAGAACTGCTATTGAGTTACAGTATACTGGTGGGAAAATGTAACAGGATAAGTATTTCTGCTACTGCAGATATTGTATGAGGCTCTCGTGATTGATTTTCCCCTTATGTTTAACTTTAATTAATTCCAGTCTCGTTTATCTGTAGAATAATGACTACTAATATGTAGCTAAAGATCTAATCTAACCCACCATCACATGAGCATTAGCTAATATTATAACTCAAGTCAAGTGATAGTGATGTTATGTCTAGTTTGAGTCTAGTGATGGAGTGGGTGTGGTATTTGATGGTCTTGATGCACTGTAGGGTACCACACTCGTGGATCAGTCTACACAGAGACCTCAGTCTGGAGCACAGCCTGGAGTACTCAGCTCTAGTGAAGATCAAGTAAGTGTGCTTAAATACTTGGAGGAAGGAGGTCAGCATGTGTTGTTGTTGTTGTTGTTGTTGTTGTTGTTGTTAGGATGCGCGTGCAGAAGCTGCTACTCCAGTAGCATTGGAAATCTACCACAAGTCTCTATTTGGCAGTGAACATAGACTCACACCTTTGGTAAGATACTGCAGTTGCTAACAGATGGGCATTGATTGTGTGTGTGTGTGTGTGTGTGTGTGTTGCAGGTGAATGAGAAAGTGAGTCAGTATGCGTGTTACATGTTTGAACCTTTGGACTTGAGTCAATGGAGTGTTGCTCATGAAGAAGATGAGATGATTGTGAGTGGAGGGAGACAGGTTGAACTGGGGAGTATGGGGAGGGAGACAGGTTGAACTGGGGGAGTGTGGGGGAGTGAGTGGAGGGAGACAGGTTGAACTGGGGGTTTGGGGGAGTGAGTGGAGGGAGACAGTTGAACTGGGGGGAGTGTGGTGAGTGGAGGAGACAGGTTTGAACTGGGGGAGTGAGTGGAGGGGACAGGTTGAACTGGGAGTTGAAGTTAGACGGTTACTGGGGGAGTGAGTGGAGGGAGACAGGTTTGAACTGGGGGAGTGGGGGAGTGGTGTGAGGGGACAGGTTGAACTGGGGGAGTGAGTGGAGGGAGAAACAGGTTGAACTGGGGGAGTGTGGGGGAGTGAGTGGAGGGAGACAGGTTGAACTGGGGGAGTGTGGGGGAGTGAGTATAGGGAGACAGGTTGAACTGGGGGAGTGATAGTGAGTGGTTGTGTGTGTATGTGTAGGTGTACAGGCGTGAGTTGGAGGAAGACAACGTGGTTGTAGATCCTCTGCGTGCATCCTACACGGTGCCTGGCTTAAGTGCACTTGAGATGGTCAAGTATTTCTACGACAAGGACACGCGGTTGACTTGGGACGGGACAGTGGAGACAGTGGAGGTCGTGGAGACACTTTCTGAGGATACGGTCGTCTTTCACCAGCTGCACAAGAGGGTGTGGCCTTCTACACAACGAGAGACTCTGTTTTGTTCTCATCTTTGCACTCTGACTAACGCTCCGCGGCCAGACAACATGGTGGGCCACACCATAATGGCCTGCAACTTCTCTGTGGACCATGACAAAGTCCCTGTGAGTAGCCTAGCAGTTATTAGGAAAACGGTGTGGATGTGGTACCAGTAACCGTGTGGATGTGGTACCAGTATGTAGTACATTCATGTTGGAATCTTTTGTTAGTGAGAACTGTATTGTTTCAATATTGAGCTAGTTATGCTATGTCAGCTGTTTGTGTGTATGCGTGTGTGTATGTAGAGTACAAGTAAACTCATCCGCGCCACACTGCATGTGGGTCTCGTCTGTCAAACTGTCACCAACCAGCCTGTGGAGGCTGGCAAAGAAGCAGAACTTACCAGAGAAGACATAAACTGCAAACTCATCTATACTGCTAATGGTAAGTTCACAGGAACACAGTCTTGCAATCCATCTTACCACCTCCCAGTCTGACTAATTCACAACATACATTCTGTCATTTAATGAAAGACCTCTCTAAGATCAAATTGTATTATTGCAAGAGTTGAAAGAGTAATTAATTTGTATGTGTGTGTGTGTGTTTGTAGTGAACCCGGGAGGTTGGGCTCCGGCTGCGGTGGTGAGAACAATAGCCAAGAGAGAAATCTGCAAATTCATCAAAAATATAAGTGACTGCGCTTTGAAGCATTCGTCTTCAATGCCTCTAACTTTGTAGCAAAATAGTTTATTTGTGTATGTGGGTGTGGTCATTTACTAGTGCATCAGTCACCCATTCACAAATTATCCAGTCCAGTAGAAACAATATCATGATCTGGTAAAGGGTTGATCATCTCACAGACTACATGTTGAATCTGTTCTGGTTTCTGTGTAATGATATTATTTTGTAATATGAATACTGTACTGATATCATCTTATTGCCACATACAATCATATGAGACTAATCATTGAAGATGTGTGACATTGGATATCTGAGGTTGACAAACTTGAAATTTTATCAAAAGTGTCTACCTCTCTCGACTCCAGAGACGGCGTACATGTATATAATGAACTAGTAAAGGGATATCGAAGTAAGAAATTTTCTCTAGTGGGCGTGGTTAGACTGCCAAAATCATGTCAACAGCAAACAGTGGAGGAAGTGCTGCGAGTGAGAGAGAAAGTGAGTCGACTATGCCTGTTGGAGATTCGCGACCCGTGAATGGAGAAAAAGAAGAAGAAAGAACTCTAACCGATCATTTGAACAAGAAACTCTTACAAAGCTTTCTGGAGCGCATGACCGCAGGAACTGCCAACATTCCACGTCTCCCTGATTCTAGACAGGAGGTGGAAGAAGATAGTCAGGAATTTGACGACTAACTTTGTAATCAGTAGACCAGGTTACGTCTCGTTCATGAGGTCATTAACACTATCACTCAGTTCATGTAGCTAACAACTAAATAAATTTACCATTCGATGCTTTGTGAAGAAAATATACTCCAAGTTGTCCTGGGTCAATTATTTTCATGAGTGATATGGTTTGTAATGTGTGTCAGCACTTCTCAACCTGTTGACTGCCACTCACTATCTACGTAATGCATACAGTTTGGCATAGCCAGACCCTTTACTTACTGATAATCATTGGTGGATCCTCTGCTTCTCTCTCTGCTCCATCTTCCTCTCTCTTCTCTCACTAGGTCTCCTAGCCCTGCTCACCATGTCACACCCACTATAGCCACACCCACCATGGTCATGCCTAATCATAGGCTATTCCACTCCCCTCCCCCACCCTAAAAAAAAAGTAGAACTCTAGTCACACACGACTCGTCCTAGTCACACACGGCTCACCCTAGTCACACAGCTCACCCTAGTCACACAGCTCACCCTAGTCACACAGCTCACCCTAGTCACACTGCTCACCCTAGTCACACACGGCTCACCCTAGTCACACACGAGTCGCTCTAGTCACACGCGACTCACCCTAGTCACACACGGCTCACCCTAGTCACACACGAGTCGCTCTAGTCACACACGACTCACCCTAGTCACACAGCTCACCCTAGTCACACAGCTCACCCTAGTCACGTCACACACGACTCACCCTAGTCATACAGCTCACACTAGTCACACAGCTCACCCTAGTCACACACGGCTCACCCTAGTCACACACGAGTCGCTCTAGTCACACGCGACTCACCCTAGTCACACAGCTCACCCTAGTCACACAGCTCACCCTAGTCACGTCACACACGACTCACCCTAGTCATACAGCTCACCCTAGTCACACACGACTCACCCTAGTCATACAGCTCATCCTAGTCACACACGGCTCACCCTAGTCACACACGACTCACCCTAGTCACACACGACTCACCCTAGTCACACAGCTCACCCTAGTCACACAGCTCACCCTAGTCACGTCCCCTCACACCCGCTCACCCTATCATAAAGCTCACCCTAGTCCACACACGCTCACCCCTATCACGGCAGCTCACACTAGTCCACACACGCTCACCCTAGTCACACAGCTCACCCTAGTCACAACACGACTCATCCTAGTCACACACCGACTCACCCTAGTCACCACACAGACATGATCACCCATGGCACACACGACTCACTAGTCACACGCTCACCCTAGTCACACAACGACTCAACCCTAGTCACACAGCTCACCCTAGTCACACACGACTCACCCTAGTCACACAGCTCACCCTAGTCACACACGACTCACCCTAGTCACACAGCTCACCCTAGTCACACAGCTCACTCTAGTCACACACGACTTGCCCTAGTCACACACGACTCACCCTAGTCACACAGCTCACCCTAGTCACACAGCTCACTCTAGTCACACACGACACATCCTAGTCACACACGACTCACCCTAGTCACACAGCTCACCCTAGTCACACACGACTCACCCTAGTCACA
>WLWD01005070.1_pt1 | contig 23192 bp, 12 predicted proteins | sample 6712731 | NCBI WGS metagenome assembly WLWD01 (sample SAMN12718690, study PRJNA576275) | sponge metagenome | isolation source: marine sponge | host: Mycale hentscheli | place: New Zealand: South Island, Marlborough, Capsize Point | collected 2014-11-01
CTGTCTCGCTCGCTCCGCACGCTCGCCAATAAACTAGTGGTGTGCTTGAGCACAAATGGCGAGCGAGCCTAAATCTACACTATTGTTAAATAATTGGTTTTAACTTCTAACATTCAAGCTACTAAAAAAAGTCGAGTTTTTAAATTAAGTATACAGTAAAGGGGATTCATTGCCATAGTAACCACTCCCCGCAATTGTTTTAATTTAAAAAAAAAGCAACAAAAAAAAAGTAACACTATTTCGACGTTTTCTTTGTGATATTCTTGAGCTAAGTAGTAGTTGTAACTCACAATACTTTCACACAACACAAGCAAATGTTGAGTGAGCCTGCCTAGTTAGGTTACATAAAACTATTTACCACTGGTGTCACCTGGTTCTGCCTCCCTTGTTTTGGAGAATGCTCTGTAAGATTCTGTCAAGATTCCTTGAAAGGTATAATTAGCTAATGGGTATTTTTTTTAGTATTTATCATGCTTTCATCAATTTTACATCATGTCAATTTTTTTATTAAGTAATATTTAAACAATTTAAACCCCACCCAATATTGTAGGCATGGCAAATGTGACCTCTTGATTGGCCAATTTAAAATTGCTTTCTACACCCATGTATTGTTAAATAGCTAATATACTTTAGCTTAGGGAATTATGTACTTACCTCAGCTTCCCTCGAGTAGTAGTAGCTTCCTTAGCATTAATACTGGCATTCTGACTACCAATGACTCTTGACAACCAACAATTGGCACTCCGTATCCCCCATAAAACGGAGAAGTTTTGAAATTAAGTCTAGAAAAGGGTCTTCAATGCCATAGTAACCGGTCGAATCAACTTTTTGTTTCTTGAAAAGCAAGCGTTTTCGCAGGAATTTTCTCACACTTCTGAGCTTAAGTATAAAGTAAGGCTTGCTTAATGCTGTAGTTTCAGAATAAACTGGGGTCAAGCTAAAAAGCCGTGGTTTTTTTGAGAAAAAAGTTCCCCCCGCACGCGTTTAAGGAACATACGTACCATCCATACACATACATATACTGTATACATATTATAGTGGTGTGCTTGAGCACAAATGGCGAGCGAGCCTGATAGTTAGGTAACATAAAATGTTACTATTTTTTAGCTTACTTCATGCAAACACTATAATAGCAGTTATGACTTTTGATTTCAGCAAGCAAATACAAAATCACTCTCTTACCTGATATGGTAACTTTTGTAGTATCAAACATCTGCCATTCTGATAATTTCAATCACCAGTAACTCTTGAACCAAGCTCTCAGCTACGATAAAAAATAAACCAGTGTTATTATTTGTAATTTTAGCCAAATATGGAATTACTACTTACCTCATTCTGGAGTATTGATAACTTCTGTAGTATCAAATTGAAGTTACTTTGACCATCTGAATTACCTTGAATTCTTGACAACAAGCTCTCACCTACAAAAAAAAAGACATTCAATTTTAGCACACAAATACAAAAATTACTTTCTTACCTCATTTTCTTGAGCAGTGGTAACTTTTGTAGTACCAAATTTGAGTCATTCTGAGTATTTTGAATTTACCAGTCACTGTTGACAACAAGCTCTTAGCTACAAAAAAGAAAGGCCAGAGTTATTTTTGCATATTTAGCTAACAAATATGGAATTACGTACTTAACTCAGCTTCCCTGAGTAGTAGTAGGTTCCTTAGCATTAATACTACGGCATTCTGACTACCAATGACTCTTGACAACCAACAAGCGGCACTCGATTTTAATAATTGCCAAACTAGAGGTAAGGCAGAAGACCGTGCAGGTGTACAGACTTTGACAGAGATATATTCTTTGACAGAGATATTCTTTGCATAAAATCTCGGCCTTGTGGTCCTTCTAGTGCAATATGAAGTGAATATTGCACTAGAAGGCCCACAAGGCCGAGATTTTATGCAGAAATTTGGTCTGGAAATGGGTCGTCAATGCCCTAGTAACCGGTCGAATCAACTTTTTGTTTTTGAAAAGCAAGCGTTTTCGCAGGAATTATCTCACACTGCGGAGCTTAGTATAAAGTAAGGCTTGCTTAATGCTGTAGTTTCAGAATAAACTGGGGTCAAGCCATAAAAGACGTGTTTTTTTGGAGAAAAAAGTTCCCCTCGCGCGCATTTTAGGGGCATACGTACCATCCTTACACACATGTATACATATAACATATACCCGATTTTGCATTATCCACCCCTAATACTGTCTCGCTCGCCAATAATGCGCACCTTTGACCCGTACCCGTTTTCACCACTTGACGTCGTTTTCACCACTTGACGTCGTTTTCGCGCAGTTTAGCTACTACTGTTATGTGACTTTAATTGGTTTCCGGTTTCGCCAAGTGCATTCCTCTCTTCCAAATTTTGTAACAGTTTTTCTTGGAATCTAATGATGAGAACGACTTACACACCAGTAAACTTAAAAAAATGAACTGCACCTCAACTTGAAGTTTTCAATATCTTATACAAAGAAAATGCGAATAAATCATACATTAATGTTGAAATGAAAAAGAACCCGTTGTTTTGCAGTAGAGAATCGGCTAAGCTAGTAGTGAACCGAATTGCTGAGCTCTAATTTACCGCACCGCTCAAAAAAAGTGGTACAAAATGATATAACTGGTAGCTTGCTCTAAATTTAGTGACTGGCGTCTTGGGCAGGTACTTTGTCCTTATTCTGTAGTGGAGAAGCCCCTTTAAGTATACAATAGTAGTAATCGTGCATACCAACCATCAACGAAATATTGCATAGGCGGTGTGCAGCCACCCTTAATACACTGCTACTAGCCTTAGTGCTACCAGCCTAACCAACCACTCCCTAGTGTGCGAGAGTTCAGTTTTGTGTTGAATGTCTCACAGTTGAACGTTCAGTCAAGTAACCTACTTGGGTTGATCTAATATTATTGATATAGCTAGTTGAACACATGTATAATAGAACTTAGCGTTTAGCATAGTGTTTCAATCACCATTCATAGGTCTTGTCTAAATTTTATAGCCATACCAATGCAGTATCTTATAACACATAAACAACAATAAAAAATGTGGCCCCACGCAATACTTCATGAATTTTCAATTCCAGGTGGTAGCAAGCTAGTCCCATGTTTCTGACAATTGCCAGATGTACACTTTGCCAATGATCAAAATCACATTATCAATGATTATAATATAATAATCATTGATACCACACAATTCTTCTAGGGTGAATTTAATCAATGGTTTTGGATGTTCATTCTGTTAGCTTTGTAGTGAAAAAATAATGTGAGTAGCCAATGGGCAAGCTTATTTTCATTAAACTAAGTTGTGTCTAGCACTGCACCCCTTACCTACATATTATTTTCAAGTTATCTCTTGTAGCTATCCTCAGCTGATGAACACTGTGGGAGTAGGATGGATTCCAACACTTCTCTAGCAATGCATAAAAAAATATGCTCTTGGTAATCTATGTTCATTAATAAATTTGATAAATGGATGTGCATTCACAGAAGATAAACACTTGCTAGTGAATGAAATTGGAACTTCAAAGTCATTTTTGTTGGTTATAAATTATGTTTATGAACTATGAATGTCCCAGGTGTGCAACCTGATCTGATTGGAATGTGTTGTTCCGCCCCTCCATCTCTGTAACCTCCTCCACAACCCAGCCTAGTATATAAACTACCCCACCGTTGTCCTGTCCGGTACAGCGTACCTTACACCAAATTGCGAAAATTATGTATTTCTCAATTTACATACTACTTGCCTCAATTGCTTATTGCGTAAATACAGGTAGGTCCGTACAAGGTTTATAGCACTACACTAAAAATAATTACTGCTATTGCTTTATTATTACAGAACCGACGCCCAACCTGGGAGATCTCAGGTTGAACAACTTCAACGTTAATAATGATGGAAGTGTTACTGGGGAGCCCCAAATATTTTCTAGCGATGGATCAGTTAACCCCTTATGGTCAAATTTGTGTGCATCCAAGTCTACTGTCAATGAGGGTCATGTAATATGTAATCAAATTGGGTATGGAAGTGCTAAAAGTATTTCCAGCAGACAAGTTACTGAGTAAGTTTTATGGACTATTTCTTTCACTGCAATGACAGTTTTCCCTTATTAGGGTTACAAAAAGGGGTTAGCTGCTCACACTTGTACTAAATGTGATTACAGCATTTTATTATTGTGCCATAAGTGACACTAGACTGCTGGCGATTTATGTATCATTAATACCATTCATCAATGAATTTAGGGGGTTGGAGTAATTTTTAACATAAGAGCAACCTAAGTTTCAACATTCAAGGAGTTCAGCCATAAAATGTTGAACAGTTAATGCATTGTGTGCTGTAAGGACAGAGATTGTCAATGTCATAGATTTGTTGCTAGAATCTAATTCACTTAATATCACCAGCAACACTTAGAAAACACTTATCAGTGCCTACCATTGCGACTTATTGCCAAGAAATATAGCTTTGAAAATACTTTAGCTTTTTTTACTGCCATTTTTGTGAAACTGTGACAAATTCTGACCCTACAGCTGGAAGCCTTCAAGATTCTATATCCAGCAAATATCCAGGTACAGCACTCTAGAAAAGAAGGGTATGCTAAAAATTTACTACCCTGATGGAACTGAAGTAGCTAAAGAGTATACCAAAATTATGACCGCTCATCTCCCTAGCCTCTGGTAGCCAGACTCTTTATCGCTCGCTATGAGGGGACTTTGAGCAGTTTCAGCCCCCCCCCCTCGTTAATTGGGGGGACCACAAAATAGGTGACACAATTATCCAGTCACGTAATACCCTGTGACGCAAGACTGCTCAAACTTTTGTGCGTACAGTATTTCTGTGCACAACTTTCCAACAGCCATGTCAAAACTCTTCCTTTAGATGATGCCATTAATAATGCTAAGCTGTGACTTGGACTAGCCTTTTAAAGATATCTGCAGTTGGAATTTTCACTTAGCAGTAAGATACAGTAGTTGATTTGTGCAAGGGCCATTGTATATGCCATGTTACCTTAAGTTTTTGTTATGCTTAAGGTGACAATGCTAGCCAAGAATCAATATCAGTGTCATTAAATTTAAGCCGCAGCATTTCCCAGCAGCAACATTTGTTCATGGCAATACAGGACGAGCTCTGCCGGCTGATCTGAACAATTTAGGAGCCTTAAAACATCGAACGATTTACACCCACACTAAATGAACCACAATTCACCACTTACTGAGTAAGCAAGAACAAACTGCTCAATGTCAGTCTACCAGACACGTTTCCGGTGAATCGATTGGTAAAGGGTCCGGCTACAAAGAATGAGCGTTTTGGCTGTTTTTTTATATATCTTTTTGGTGTACGTTTGACTGCGCTAACCAAGCTTTTCAACTAGTGGTATTTATGATAGGGATAATGTCGTAGTACATAGTTACTTGTTAGTTTCTTCAGTTCGATCACTGTAGTTTAGTTTTAGCACATCCTTCTGTTCTAAAAAGAGTTAGAGTGCAGTACCATGGAAATCTGCAGGATATATAAACCCTCAGGCTACTAGTAGCGTCAGAGCGTAGCGAGGACGCTACAGCCCAGGGAGATTGATTTCGAGTTTCTAAACTTAGCAGATTTCAAGGTACTCTTTCTAACTATTATTTAGGAGATAGCTTGAATTTTCTTTGTCCACTAGACTAACCACGAAGGTAAGTCTTGCGTAGGATATATCCATTTGTGTGAAAGTATTGTGTACTACTAAGAATACTACAAAGGAAACATTTAAATAACGCTACTTGTTTTTTGTTTTTTTGTTGCTGTTGTTGTTCTTTTTTGTTGTTGTTGCTTTAATTCAAACAGTTGGGTGAGTAGTTACTACGGCGTTGAATCCCATTTCGGTATTTGCGTAGTTAAAAAAACTCGCCGTTTTTTTTGAGCTTCCAAGTGCCGCTTGTTGGTTGCCAAGAGCCACTGGTAGTCTAAATGGCTTCTAAAGAAGGTAACACTACTCATGCCAAGCTGACATAAATCATAATTACCACTATTCAGGATATTAAGGTAAGTAAGTAGTTCTGTGTGTGTTATATATATATATATATATATAATTATATATAAATATATATATATATATTTATTGCAGCTTTGATATTTTTTATTGAATATTTCCGCATCACGCGAGCGTTCTGTATTCTCCCATATTGTACGCTTGTTATTGAACGCTCCTTGTAGCGCGCGCGTAGCGAGTAAAATCAATGAAAATTGTATTCTAACCGGTTGAGAGAAAGTATCAAAGCAGCAATAAATCACTTATCACACTCGTCGTACAATATGGGAATGATATTTTACTCTCACGCCACATTTTCACTCGCCTTTGGCTCGTGAAAATATTTTGCGTGCTCGTAAAATATTTTCCCATATTGTACTCTGACTCGTGCTATAAGTATTATATATATAATTATATATATATATAATATATATATATTTGCTTTAATTAATGTTTAACTGCTAAGAATCCACGTTTGTCATCATGTTATGAAAAAGCTTATTCAAGCAAAATTCATCATATAATAATATTGTTTTATGCGAGATAAGGCAGGCTCGCACGCCATTTGTGCTCAAGCACACCACTGGTACTAGTGATGTGCTTGAGCACAAAGGGCGAGTGAGCCTGTGCATAAACCAAACACTTCAAAATAATCTATCAGTCCATTTCTGAAAATATAAGTACGAAGCTATTGTGGCCATATATACATTAGCTAGTAAATACAGAGCTACTTTCTTACCTCAATTCCCAGAGTACTGATATTTTCTCAGTCTCTATCTTAATTACCAGTAGCTTTTGACAACAAAAATATTCGTAGCTACTAAAAAGGCCGAGTTTTTTTTGTTTTGTTTTTATTACGTCTGGTAAAGGGTTCAATACCATAGTAACCATTCGCCATAACATTTTGCGATTTGAAAAAGCAAGAAGTTCTAAAGAATTACTGCACAGTGTTGAGTCTAACAGTAAGTTTTTAAGACCTAAGTGCGTCTTGTGTCATTCAGAAACAATCCAACGCGAATGGGTAAGCAATTAATTTCCTTGAATGATACGGGATCGCTAAACCGAAGGGTTGAGGTGGGGTAGACCGCAAAGCAAACACAAAAACGCGAGGGTAAAAGTACAAAAAGGCATACATATGTCCACACATATACTAGTGGTGTGCTTGAACACAAATGGCGGGCGAGCCTAAAACTACACTATTGTTAAACGATTGGTTTTCACTTCTAACATTCAAACTACTAAAAAAAAGTCGAGTTTTTTAAATTAGTATTATACGGTAAAGAAATTCAACACCATACTTAACATACTTACGCAAGACTTGGCGTATAGGGCTTATGATTAATAACTATCAAGTTACCACCGCCACTAACTCAAATAGAAATGGAACTTAAGGGACTTCCATTTCTATTCGAGTTAGTGGCGGTGGTAAGTCAATGCGCTCTTTGTCATGGTTATAAGCCGTGCGCAACAGTATTTACTTGAAAATACATTGTCCACTAGACTACCGCGCAAAGGTAATTCTGTGTAGGTGCATGTTCAGCATTGTGTGTTACAACCACTACTTAGCTAAAGAATATCACAAAGAAAACTTTTAAATAACGTATATTGTTTTGTTGTTTTTTTTCCCCTTCAATTCAAGCAGTTGCAGAGAGTTGTTACTATGGCACTGAAATCCCTTTACCGTGTATGCTAAATTAAAAAACTGGACCTTATTTTCAGTAGCTTCAGTGTTAGAAGTCAAAATCATTCATATAAAAATAGTATAGTCTTTAGGCTCGCTCGCCATTTGTGCTCAAGCACATCACTAGTATATATAGGTATGTATGCGTACGTCAAAAATTTTCGCCCGCGCTTCTACCTAGTGGTGTGCTTGAGTACAAATGGCGAGCGAGCCTTAAACTACACTATTGTTAAATGGTTGATTTTAACAACTAACACTCAAGCTACTAAAATAAGTCGAGTTTTTAAATTACGTATGCGGTAAAGGGGATTCAACGCCATAGTAACCGCTCCCGCAACTGCTTAAATTGAAAAAGAAGCAACAAAATCAAATCACGTTATTTATAGTTTTCTTTGTGATATTCTTAATAGTAGTTGTAACGCACAATACTTTCACACAACTGAACATACCTACGCAAGACTTACCTTCGTGGTTCGTCTAGTGGTGAGTAGCGTATTAACTTACCACCGCCACTAACTCGAATAGAAATGGAGCTCCCATAAGTTTTTGAGTTTTAACTGCACCCGCAAAACAATTCAAAGTGGTAAACAATTCAATTTCTATGGTGATACGGGTAATGATCGCTAAACGGGAGGATTCTGTTTAATGAAGTTTGGGACGGGGTCGAACGCGGAGCGAACAAAAAAATACGGAGTGTCATAGTACAAAACGACATACGTACGTCCAAACATATAAACAGACATCCCCGATTTTCAATACCCCAGTAAGTGTCTCGCTCGCTACGCTCGCTCGCAAATTATGTAATTTAGGTAAAGCGAGTTCCAGTATTTTTCAATTAACGAGCGCGGTGAATCCTGCTGCACTGCCTTACGCAACTTTGTTTCAACCAAAAAGTTTATAGCTACTCTCTTGAAACAATAGTGAAGTCTTTGTCAAGCTGCGCTTCTTTGCCACTTCGTTAGATTCTCAAATGCTAACTAAGAATGGAAAGGGTTACACTGTGCACTACAATTAGATGTAATTTCTGTCCTATTTTTCTGTAGAAAGAGACTGCTCGCTCGCCATGCATTTGCGCTATTCGAGCGCACCACTAGTATTATCCCTGAAAGTGTCTAGCTCGCTTCGCTCGCTCGCCAATAAATGTAAGTAGGGATGGTACGTATGCCACTTAAACGCGAGCGGGGGTTCTTCTTCTTTCTTCAAAAAACAAAGCTTTTAAGCTTGGCCCCAGTTTCTTCTGATACTACAGCATTAAGTCACGAAAAGTTGCTGCGACCGTTTACTATGACAATGAAGATCCTTTACCAGACGTAAATAAAAACACGCCGTTTTTTTTAAACTGGTAAGTTCCACTTGGCTTGTTTGTTGTGATGAACAAGTGGTAGTCGGAATGGCTCCTATAGAATCTACTACTAATCGGCACAGAATGGTATTATAGAATTAGCAGGCCTTCAGGGGACGCAATAAGCATAAAACTATAGCTTAGGGGGACGACCCACAGCAATAACGCACAGCAAGAACTCGGGACTTCCCCTTTACTGCGGAATATTGAGGGCACGCGGTACTTTCCAATTCAATACATTTTCTACTTAAAAACACTCCATAGGCCGATTCAGTACACAATAAATATAAATAAACAGATATCCCCGGTTTTCAATGATGTTACCCCAGGTAGTGTCGCGCTCGCTTCACTCGCTGCCAAAAAACTATTATATAGCCCTTGGATATACTTCATGTGGCAGAATTCTGTTCTTAGTAACCGTTTTGAGCCTGTATCTGAAGGTATGACTAATATGGACACTGAAAGTCAAGCAGCGATTTCATTTTAAGACTGGAGACATAACTGCACATTAATTATCAACAGTAACAAAACAAGAATGAATAGAAGAGGACTTTCATTCAATATTGTATTAACTAAGTCTTGCTGAGTGCCTGAAAAGATTATCAAGAATGACTGGATCTCCCTAGCTAGAAGCCTGGACAATGTAAGAGAGCCAGGTCAGAAAGGCATCTAGCTGTTTAAATTTACTGTATACTAACAAAATTTTTTTTATCATCAACAGCAACAAGCTATCTACTACGCCCTGAAAAGAACTTAAGGCTGCACTCTACCAAATAACAACAAATTGATAACAATGAGCTCTATTTATAGCTCTCTCCAGTTATTTTCCCATTACTTCGAATAGATGCTACGAACTATATTAACTCTAATACATTTTCGTTCTGGAATACCTGGGACTATATATCATATTTATAGTACTCGACGACGACAAGCGTAAAGGGTTGTAATAGCTAATAGCCGTTACCTGAGCGACCTGAGCGACCACACTTGTCGTTGAGTACTATATGTCTGATATCATATATAATCCCCAGTATTCCAGCAAGAGGGAAAAATCTGATATAAATCATAGCAACCATTCAAAATAACGGGAAAGAGACTGGAGAGAGCTATAAAATTGAGCTATTTGTTATCAATTGCTATAAAATAGTTATATACCAAAAAAATCGGTTTCAATTGCGATTCACAATCCGACTCACTTGGGCTTTGTAAATGCATACAAACCTTGATATTGGTTTATAACTATTACACACCACACACACACACACACATTTATATATATATATATATATATATATATAATACTTATAGCACGAGTCAGAGTACAATATGGGAAAATATTTTAGAGCACGCAAAATATTTTCACGAGCCAAAGGCGAGTGAAAATGTGGCGTGAGAGTAAAATATCATTCCCATATTGTACGACGAGTGTGATAAGTGATTTATTGCTTCTTTGAAATTTTTCTCAACCGGTTACAATACAATTTTCATTGATTTTACTCGCTACGCGCGCGCTACAAGTAACGTACAATATAAACCGTACAATATGGGAGAATACAGAACGCTCGCGTGATGCGGAAATATTCAAGTAAAAATATCAAAGCTGCAATAAATATATATATATATATACTTATAGCACGAGTCAGAGTACAATATGGGAAAATATTTTACGAGCACGCAAAATATTTTCACGAGCCAAAGGCGAGTGAAAATGTGGCGTGAGAGTAAAATATCATTCCCATATTGTACGACGAGTGTGATAAGTGATTTATTGCTGCCTTGATATTTTTTCTCAACCGGTTACAATTCAATTTTCATTGATTTTACTCGCTACGCGCATGCGTAGTGTACCGTACAATATAAACCGTACAATATGGGAGAATACAGAACGCTCGCGTGATGCGGAAATATTCAATTAAAAATATAAAAGGTGCAATAAATATATATATATATATATATATATATTTATATATAATAAATACTTATTACATGAGTCAGAGTGTGATATGGTGAAATGTTTCATCAGCAGTCTATTTTATTTTCATGATCCAGAGGCGAGTGAGTGAAATATCTAGTCATATCACTCTGACAAGTGTAATAAGTGGTTTATTCTATACGTTATAGTTATAAACCAAAATTGAGGTTTGTATGCGATTTATAAATCGAAATACAAACCTAATGATTTTGGTTTATAACTATTTTATAGCCAGAACATAAACAACGAGCAAAGTATAGCGTTAGCTATCTTAGTAATTTTATTAAAGTACCCAAACTCTTCATTATTCCATTTTGCTTTGATCTGCCTTCTACCATAATTATGGTTGCTAAGAACTATATCAGACTTTTCCCCGCTAATACATTTTCTTACGGGCATACCAGACTGTATCAGATTCATAGTTCTTAACGACAAGCGCAGTCGCTCGGGTAACGGGCTATAATAGATACCTTCATTGCTGAGTTAGTACTAGAGGATTGGCAACTCACTCCTATAAAGTTGGTTGTAGGGGCTACCCACATCCCCAGCCAGACATTTTAACAGCTGCTCTAACCAGTGAGTAGGCAACACCAGAGAAAGGTAGCTGTAAAAAAAACCTGGAAAAGTGGTGAGCTTGGCAGGTTTCCAGACAGGTTGCCATAACTAAGGGTAATGAGCTTGGCATACAGTGTGAAATAACAACCTTGAAAAATATCATGAAGTATTTCACAGGTCATGTACCTAAAGATATCATTGTGACGATATCTAGTAAATAGTACATATAACTAGTGATGTGCTTGAGCACAAATTGCGAGCAAGCCTAAAACTACACTATTATTATATGATTGACTTCTAACACTCAACGCTACTAAAAATAATGTCGAGTTTTAAATTACGTTTAATCGGTAAAGGTATATAAATGCCATAGTAACTGTTTGAATTGAAAAACAACAGCCAAACAATACATGTTATTTAAACCTTCGATATTCTTTAGCTAAGTAGAGGCTGTAACTCACAATACTTTCATGCAACTGGACTTACCTACACAATACTAACCTACGTGGTTAGTCTAGTGGACAATAAATTTTCAAGTAAATACTGCTGTGTAGGGCTTATAAACATCACAGAGAGCACACTGAATTACCAACACCACTAACCCAAATAGAAATGGAACTCCGGTAGGTTTTCAAGTTTTAACTGCACCCACAAAAGAATTAAAAACGATAAACAATTCAATTTCTACCGTGATAGGGTAATGATTGATAAACCGGAAGATTCTGTTTAGTGAATTGGGATGGGGAGGACCACCAATCAAACACAAAAATACACGAAGGTCAAAGTACAAATGACATACGTACATCTCCACATATATATATATAAACAAATATCCCCGATTTTCAATTAAGTTACCCCTGTTAGTGTCTTGCTCGCTTTGCTCGCTCGCCAAATACATATATATATTATACATAATATATATAATACTTATTACATGAGTCTGAGTATGATATGGTGAAATATTTCACCAGCGGGCTAATTTATTTTCATGAGCCAGAGGCCAGTGAAAATAAAGGCTGAGAGTGTAATATCTAGCCATATCACTCTGACAAGTGTAATAAGGGGTTTATTCCACACTAGATATCTTCACTACTGTACTAGGACTGGTAACTCTTAGGGTAAAGTAGGTAGTAGTGACCCCCCACACCCCCAGCTGATATTTTAGCAGCTTCTCTAACCTGGATGGGTAGGCTATACCAAGGGAAGGTAGCTGTAAAAACCAGGAAAAAGTGGCAAGCTTGGCTGGGTTGTTAAAACTACAAGGGTAATGAGCTCTTGAAGTATAGCATGAAATAACAACATGGAAATATCATGAGTTATTTCAAGGGTCATGTGCCTAAAGACATCATTGTGAAGATATCTAGAATGGAATGAATATATGTTATAGTTATAAACCAAAATTGAGGTTTGTATGCGATTTATAAACTCCGAGACACGAGGGCGCAGCCCGAGTGGCGAGGATTTATAAATTGAAATACAAACCTAATGATTTTGGTTTATAACTATTTTATAGCCCAAACATAAACAACGAGCAAAGTATAGCGTTAGCTATCTTAGTAATTGTATTTAAGTACCCAAACTCTTCATTATTCCATTTTGCTTTGATTTGCCTTCCACCATAATTATGGTTGCTAAGAACTATATCAGACTTTTCCCCGCTAATACATTTTCTTATGAGCATACCAGACTGTATCAGATTTATAGTTCTTAACGACAAGCGCGGTCGCTCGGGTAACGGGCTATAAATATATATATATACCAAAATCTCAACTGAGACTCATTAGTGAGAGTCTCATCGCTCGTCCAACTAGTTAGGATCTGCAAAGAATGTGAACTTCTAGTAATATGCTTCAGAACAAGTGGCAGCCAGCTGGCTCTAAACGAAATATAAATTTTACTGCTAACCACTAATAATACTTATCGGTTAGTTAATTTTTAAAAGTTTATTTGTCCTATTCTTTAGCAACACACATTTTTTACACTTACATACACACTTGTTCACTGACGCAAGCACATAACTTACATTGTTTTATCTTCATATCTTGACAATTTGGCGATGGATCTACAAAGGGTACGTAATTAAATTTTTGGTCAAATGATCTACTGACTCCCTCTCTATCACTAAAAAAAAACTTTGTTTGCTATGCTAGCAATATTCCAGCATCAAGATTTAACTTCCATTATGCCCGAAATAATGCATTGGTTTTTCTCCATTCACAACTCATTGATGCAGAAATGATGCATAGGGAGAATGTTACATAGTGCAGAAATCAATTCATTGATAAAAAATATCACAACTGCTTTTAATTAAGATGATCATGCATTCAAAAAGGATAACGTATGCATCAACAACCAAAATTATACAGAATCAGTGACATTTCAGCCTGTAAAGGAATTTTGCTGTCAGCGTTCAATGTTACCTTTTCCTATCAATCATAATATGTAGAACAATATTTTGTTTCTGAAGATTTACTACATGAGTGCATGTAGTAGTTAATAGCTAATTGACAACTAAGGCTCTAATTTAATATATAATTTCTTGAAGCTACTACTGTTCAAAATAATTGATTTAATAAATGTAAATGATGCAATCACTATAGAGACAAGTTGCATAGAGACAGATTGCTTATTTTTGTGTGGAATTGAAAGATGTTGTTTCACTCTTTATTATGACTAGAGACTTGTACTATCAGTGTATTAATTATTGATATTTAGAACAATAGTTGTACTGAACTATTAATTTATAAAGAGTGAAATATAATGTTACTTGCACTGAATGCTACATTTAATACTTTGACATCAACACATGCCAATATCTGTTACTACAGGTCAGACAGTGTATTTATCACGGATATTGTATGCAACCAAAATTATTCTCACATTCTTCATTGTGAGCATGTGATCAAGAATAACAGCACTCCTTGTGGAGGTGAAAATTCGAATTCAGTGTTGGAAATAACATGTCGTAAGTCATATAGCATTTGCTGTTATGGCACACTCCCATACATTAGGCAGTAATTGCAGTATTGTGGTTACTCATGAGTGATTATTGCTGTTTTAGTAATTTAGCATGGCTATTGATATTAATTATGAAGAATCAGATGTATATATAACTAATCACTTTGGTCATTTGTTGTTTAGAAAGCCGAATAACAATGCCAGATTCACCATATCCAGGACAAATTGCACTGTGCCCTTCAGACAGTCAAGCCTTTGAACAACATCCATCCCAATCTGTATCTACCGGGATTGTTAGTATACATCTCCATAACCAATGGGGAGGATTTGGTTATGACAGATCAAAGCCTCTTGTGGATGAGGTTACAAATTATCGGGGTAATTTGATATGCCAGCAAGCAGGATTTCAAAAGGTCGTTCCTGGAAGTATTAGAACTGTAGCAGCTTACAAAGAATCTGGAATAGAGTTCACCTCCTGTACAACTCCAAAGTATGTTGTTTTCAGCGGTGATGGAAGTGGTTTCAAAGTTATCAAAGTTGGAGGAGGAGGGGGGTGGGGGGGGGGGGGGGGGCATCTAGTTCCACATACAATTTTATTCCCAGGAAAACGCTTTCAGTATTTATTTCATGAAAAAATAATAAAAATGCTTAAAAAAAAAGAAAAAAAGATTAATGTCAAGTGAAAATCTGACAGACAATTAAATTAATTTTAGTATTTCAGCTCAATTAGCTTAATTGAACCAAAAAATTTCTTAACTCTATGAATTTCTTAACATGTCTGCCTGGTCAATGTTCTTGGTTTTGTCTTTGTGAACATGCATTACTATGGGATCATAATAGTATTAAGCTGTCATTACATCCATAGATTCTATTCATCTTAACCTAAGAAGCTTGACAACAACTGATTTTCCATAATGACAGCTGTAAATGCCAACTGAGTTCTGTACTGTCCATTGTGTTGGGCAGCTTATTTTATTGGTTGTGCAAATTGAATTCATGAGCTTTTCAATCATAAAATTTTATGCTAATATTTGGACACTGTGACCATGTGTGGCATTAATATTAACTTATGTTTTTGTGCATTCTTATTATTTATGTTGTCTGAGTGCTGGCAGCTGATTGGTCAGTTGTTAGATCATGCTTTCCTGCTGTTAAGATGCTATAACTGTGTTAATGTCTTTGATTAGTTTATAATAAAGAAAATGCCAATTTTTTAAATACAAACACAAGATGCTAGTCATATTTTGTGTACTGATAATGAATGTGTTCATATTGATTTGCTATAGTTCCGGATCTGATGGTATTTACTTACCATTTTCTTGGGTACTAACATCAGAATTGTCCTGTGAACCCCGACGTTATACTGATGAGACCTGTACTACTACTGATGATGATCCCTGTTTTGGTTGCTGCTATAAGCAACCTCCAAACAATTTTGAGGGGCCAGTCAACAATTTAGTTGTTTTACAATGCAGTAAGTTTAAGGTATAGATGTGTAAGTGAGACAACTATTTCTGAGAGCAAAATTATTGCTATGTAAAGTGGCTTATTTTTTTAAATATTGCCGAGAGGAGGTTTTAAACATTAACGATACATAGTTGCCAAGTTATCTGAAAAAAACATTGAGACAAACAAGCATTGTGAGCAGAGAGCACAAGGCATTATAAGAGATATTATGGATAGGTAAAATCAGTCTATATAGCTGATATTTTTGCAAAACTGAGTTTTGAAAACTGGTTTGATTCCCGTCTCAACTGTTCAGTACTGGAATATAGGGATATTCATTTAAAATCTTGTTCGTCAGGCAAGACTCGGGACAGGTGCCTTAATAGTAACAAAATCTGGACAATTGACATCTTTAGGAATGATGAGTTTCGATTGTCACTGTGTACTTTTCAAGCAGAATTCATCTTTTTTAAATGGATTTTGATGTATTAGTGAAAAATACCTATACAAAATAGACTGGAGGCCTACTCACAACTCACCTATACATAGTCAATACTTACACAATATCAAATTATATTATTGCTTCTCGTCAGTGAGTACTATGTTCTGATTTTTTTTTTGTTGTAGTGTATGAAACCTTCACTGTGAAGAATGATGAAATACCTTTTGGCACCAAGGATAAGTGCTCTTTTGAATCCAAATCAAATGGAGGCAATCGCATTGTGAAGTACAACTCTGTGTGTGCTGCTGGCTCCAATACAGAAAATTCTGCCTTAGGTTGGGCCATTGCTAGCCCTTTTGTATTTGGGGTATTGCTTTTTTTTACCATAGTTTTAATGTGCGTATTCTTTAAATGTGGTAAGGATAAATACCAAGAATTAATGGAAAACAACAATTAGCTCTTTCGCAATCCCTTAGACATTGTTGGCCAATGGCCAACTATTAGTTATTGGTTATTTTATTTGTGTTTTACTCCATCTTTACTTTGTTTTAACTATGTAGTGTTTTCTATCTAGAGTAGAAGCTAGCTAGTATGAATATATTATTTTTTACTTACTGATGGTATAGTCATGGGATGAAGAATTAAATGCTGCATATTTGATTAATGCAAAAATAGGTGAAGTGTCATGGTTAACATGCTATGAGAATTCTAGTGTAGGATAAAATATTCTCGCTTCTCTTTCCACTCCAGTTCCTTATTTGATTCTTCTTTCATATTATTCATTTGCAACATCAGAGTCATCATTTAAGCTTGGCTGTCGGCATTGCTAGTGTTGTTGCCCCCATGGTAGGAGCCATGGCTGTGGCATTCTTCAGATAGTACAGTCTCCTTCAATCTCTCTGGGCATTCTTCTGTCAAGGTTCTTTCCTACTTCTTGTATTAACTCTGCCAAATCAGAATATTTAGACAACACATTAAAGCCTTCCAAATCATCGGTCATCAACCTGGTCTTCATGATGAGCATCGACTTCTATAATTCATCACTTGCCTTGTGCTTCTCTTTCTCAGCCATTGTATCAACAATAATAACACCTGATGTGCAACAGACGACTGCCTACAGACACAAACACAATAATGAGCAATAAAAATAATATGATGTAATTACATAGTGATACAAAAATAATACACAGCCAGTTCTGCACAAAGTGACAACATCCTCTGCTTGTTTTGTATAATGTCAAACGAAATCCTTTTCACTGAACTCTACCTCACTGCAATGGTCACTGTGATGTGGGACTGATAGTGATGTATTATTTTCTTTATGCATCTTCTTCCAATCACAATGGTGTAAGGATCCTAACCACTGCTGCCACCAGGTTGTGGGGCATGGCCACTCCCAGATTAGTAGGTTTTGCTGCCAGCAGACTGTATGTATGTAACGACAAGCCCAGGTAGATTTCTGCTGTAATTACAGCTACAACTCATAAATAAAATGAATAAAATTGAAATATATCCAACATAGGCACACACACACACACACACACACACACACACACACACACACACACTACTTACCAACCCTCTAAAATATGTATAATGGCAAACATTAAGCATAGTTGTTTCATATTTTGTTCGATGCAAGGCCACCAGAAGTCAGTTCCCATTGTATGCTCCACTTACACTACTCACTAATACTTTTATCAGAGTAATCATGCATGACTTTTTAGTAGCATAAAGAGTGAAAGCTAGCATAAGTTCTGATTAAGTAATCATAATCAAATGAACACATGGGACATTGTACGACACTACAATATAGGATTTAGATGATCAAATGTCAGGAAGGTGCGAGTGTGTATGTAGGAAAAGTTACTTTTAACACTACTTGTAAATAATAGTTATGAGCGGTAGTATGTATCAAATTTTGTATGTAATCTACCATTACACCTACGTATTGTAACATACTTTACACGTCACTTGAGGACTGATTTATGTGAACATGGCCACACTAAATAAAAGATCTAGCGTATCACAGGTCAGCAAGTTATGTGTGAGTGTTTGTGAAGAGGAGATGGGCAAGGTTACTTTTAATTATTCTTTAGCAACTTTGAAATATAGCTATGAGGGTTTATATGAGCTTGTATATAATTTCTACTACACCATGTATTATAACCTTATTGTACCAATCTCTTGTGGGCTAGTTTTGTTAATATGGACACAGCGCTGTCATCAACAGCTTACGTTATCTGCCATTGTGGTATTCCGCTTTGGTCTAAAGAGTAATATTATTGAGGAGTGGTGAAAGCTAACAAGTGGTTAACCTCACATCAAAGTGCTGCCTCTTTATAAGTATACACCAAGCACTGAAAATAACTATCTTTAGTATTGTAATTCCAGGAAAGGGAGATAAGTATAATGTTTCACTCATTACAATTAAATTAAATTTGAATTAGACTAATGCTATCTCATATTGTTTGGTGTAGCCAAAGAATCCCTGACTTTGTTTGAACACATGATATATTTTAGATTCACTTACAGGCTTTTGACTGTCATAGCCATCTGGTATATAATTGTTTAATAGCCATAACCACTATACAATATTAGTAGCTTCCTGGATCTACATGACATTAACTGCTAAGGTATTCCAACAAGATGAATTAAAAAAGACATTAAGTTTAATATCCAGAATTCAATAAAAGCAATCATATTTTATCCACAATGTATGTAACCCACAATACCTCGTTACAAGGTCTGGCATAAATAAAGAAAAATGTTAGCGCCAAAAATGTGTTACAATAATAATAGAAGTGGATATTGTTATTACTTACTTAAAATTTAGCACCAAAATTTCAAATCATCAGTGCTACTATATACTTGCCAGCTATAACAAAATAACTTCTCTGACAAAATAAATAGGCATAGGGATTGAAGGAGTCAGTTAAACCCCCTCTGTAAGGTCTAACACATATATTGTAAACATTTGATGGAAGTGTTTCTCCATAGTTAATGCAGTCTGTTGCATTCACAGACAAAATCCTGGACAAGTGGGTGGGAACCATTTCCAATTTAGCGGTGATTACCTAGTTTAGGATTTTGGTGTCGTTCGATTTTTAATTAAGGGCTGTGGTAAAAATGAAACAAAAAACTTAGAATACTCTAGCTTTAATTCATAGCAATTATAAGTACATTATGTATTTAAAAATATCAGAGAAGAACGACTTGAGCATAGTTATGGTATTTAAAATAACTGTCATGACATTCAGCAACATTTAACTCGTTGAATATAAAATTCACTGTGCAAGTGTTTTGAACCTGTAGATAGAAATTAGTTGGCTACAATAAGCAATGAGTAAGCACAAATCTCATTTCATGCACAAAATACTAAGAATAATATAAGCAAAGGGAGTTTTTTTTTTCGTATTCTTGTTTAGTATTATTATTATTATTTGCATGTTTTATTTTTATTGGGTTTGCTTAGCTTGGCTAGTCAGTTCTTACAGATAGCTAGCTCTTGCAAGCATCTACAATGCAATTAAGGTGAATAAAGCATAATAATTAACAAAATGGATGAGAGTTAGGAACACTGAGATAGAACCGAAGGTGTCACAACAAAGCTGGTGGTAGAGTTGGGGTAGTAAGACTGAGTTCATCTGTATGAGGAAGGATTTCCAAAGATGAATAAGATAGAAATCACCAGGAACTTGATACAATCCTAAGGCTTCTAGATAGGCAGTATGTGGAAAGAATTTGGATAAGTTTGTGCTATGTTCAGATGACCAATGTCTTCTCAATCAGTAATATAGTGGGAATGTGAAGCCACACTGTCAGAGGTTCATTCTATTATTGTTTTGAGGTGACTTGGTAAGGTAACATATAACAAGTAGGCATTGAGACAAAAAAAGAGGCTCCAACTTATCAATTTGATGTACTAACTTCTGCAAACTAGGAATATGGTAGCATTTTTATTATCGTCTACACCCCTGGACTAATATCAATTTACTTTTCCCTTACTTTCTTTTCTTGACCCATGTGTATTCATGAATGCTCCACAGACGCAACTTATCAAGCTTCATTTTATTTGTGTACAGTTTGTGGAATCTAATTAAATTCAAGTTGTTGTTGTATGCTTATCTTGGGCTATCATTCATCACTACAAGTATATCTTATTCCACTATTAGAGCTAAACATCACTCAAAAATGATGGAGTTGGCTTCAAAGTGGTGGGGTGGGGGGGGGGGGGGGGGGGTGGAATATACTATTATGAGTACTACAAACCACTTTTTGTTAATGGACGTTATTAGAAATGCTCGTCAAATCTTCTCTTCTAAGAAGAAGTTGAAGGCAATTGATATGTTATAATGGTAGCTGTAAGTACAAATTGAGTTCTGTAGTTGGTACTGGTCATCGTGATAAGCAGCTTATTTCTATTGCTTTGCAAATTAAATTGAATTCATGAGAGGTCAAAGTCACAAAATAAAAAAAAACATTAAAGATTGATTGTATACAATTTCAATATTAATTTCTGAGTAAAGAGCATTATGTTAGCATGCAGTTGTCCTGTGAATTGTAGTGTCTGTATTGGTACATTCGTCCTTATCATTTTTCAAAAATATAGTTGGGAGGGTGGGGGGCCTTCACCCCTTCCCTCTTCCCCTCTGGATCCTCCCCTGGAGCCAATCAATATTAACAAGGTATAATATTATATCTGCATGTAGAGTGTTTCCCTGTGCTCCCCCAAGCAATGTATCCAGGGGGGGGGGAGCTAGTTGTGTCCCCTAGACCCCCCCCCCCCCCCCCCCCCCCCCCCCCCCCCCTATGTACTTTGATGCTGTCCCTAGACACTTAGCTTCTTTATGGCTCAAAATACTTATATCTATTTTAAATATTGTGATGGTAAAGCTGTAATTACTGTCTCGGTAGCTCTATTTATTGCCCACTGTTATAATATGGACAAAATTACAATTGCTATTAGTCCATAACACAAACATTTGTGTCGTCCTAACTAATGAATAATGTTACACACTCTTAATAATATTCAGCTGAATTCTTGGTATCTATGCAACTGTCATATGACTCCAGAGTCTCCAGAGTGTTGCCAGCTTGAACAGAGATGAAAAGAGCCAAATTCTTCCGCAATGAACCTGAAGCTAAGCTGAAGTGTGGTGCCTGTGAGAACATAGCTCAAGATGCAAGACAGCATGACACTTGTGGGACCTTATTTTGTAATAATTGCTGTAAGAATTGCTCAAGTTGTCCCTCCTGCAAATCTCCCAATGCTAAGTTCTACAAAGATGGGAAAAGTAAGTTCACTAGTGAATACAAAATCATAATTATGTAGTTTTGATAAATCCATAGCTGTTATTAATCAGAATAGCTAAGTGTGAACATTATAACTCCCACTAATCTTAATGTTTACGACCATCGCTCTGCAGGTCAAAGAGAAATTAGGAATTTGGATGTGTTCTGCAACAACAAGGATGAAGGCTGTTCATGGGTGGGAAGCGTTTCAACTTTGCCCGACCATCTTGAGGACTGTGGCTATGAAACAGTCTCGTGTCCCAAATGTTATAGCAGTTGTAATAAACTTATGAGAAAAGACTTAAAAAATCATCTAGCCCAGGACTGTAACAACAGGCCACATATATGTACATTATGCGGTCTAAAAGGTACTTTTTATGACATAACTACGTGGCATACTGATCATTGTCCAAGCAGAGACATAAAATGTTCAAATGAAGGTTGCAATGAGAAATTTCTACGGAAAGACAAGCCTGCACATCTCAGTGTTTGTGAGTACACCACTGTCAATTGCCAGTATGACTGCTTCGGATGTCCTGTCAAGAAAATGAGAAAAGAAATAAAACAACATGTCGAAAGCGACAGCAAAGATCACTTACGATGTGCACTGAAGAAAGTTGAAGATTTAAAGGCCAATATTTCCAAACTTAGACATGAGATTATTGAATTGGAAGATAAACATGCAAATATACTACTATCTGATAATTTTGTCACATTTAATGTAAAAGATGTAATGAGTAAACGGACGTACAAATCAAAGCCTTTTTATCTTCTAAGCAGAGCAGGCCATAAAGTATGTATTGAACTTGAACCTTTTGCAGAGCACCTCCAACTAAAATGTATCAATGTCAGAAATTCAGCAATATTTCCTGAGATTCGCCTAAAGGTAGAATTGCTTAATCAGACAAAAGATGTCAACCACATACTGATTTACTTAGATCCAGAGAAAAATTATTTGCATTCAAACTTAATTTCATATGAAAAGTTGAGAGACTCACAATATATGCTGAATAACACCATCATTTTGAGAGTCACCATCACTCCAATAGATAAGCCATGGCTGGCATGCACAAACTCCCAGTTTACTCGTATCAGTCCATTCATTGTACAAGTCATAGACTCAAATTTATAATGTAAGAAGAATATTTGCTTTATAATAAGTTATGTAGTTTAGCTATTAGCTTTTTGTTTTATTTCTGTCTTGTATCCATTTTTTACTATAGATAATTATGAACTTTAAACCCTGCTATAGGCAATGTTTTGCACTACTTATATTCATAGATACCTATAACAAGACAATGGCATTCATATAGCCCCGCCCCTCTAGAAGGTAAAATCCTGGAAAAATGGCTGGTCACAAATATGAGTACAAACTTTTGCACGAAATCCATGATAGCTTACTTTGTGTGATTTGCCATGAATTGGTAAAAGAAGCTCATCAGCACGGCAGCTGTGGGAAAATCTTCTGCAAAGTTTGTATCCAGGGACTGGTAAACAAATCTTGTCCTAATTG
>WLWD01004601.1_pt1 | contig 23191 bp, 19 predicted proteins | sample 6712731 | NCBI WGS metagenome assembly WLWD01 (sample SAMN12718690, study PRJNA576275) | sponge metagenome | isolation source: marine sponge | host: Mycale hentscheli | place: New Zealand: South Island, Marlborough, Capsize Point | collected 2014-11-01
GTCAGTTAAAGCTGGGGACGCAGATGTGACGATGCTCTGGGCAGCCTCCACACTTTGCTTCTTTGGTTTCTTTAGAGCAGGGGAAATAACAATACCCTCCATGAAAGCCTTCAATGCACAGTCGCATCTCAGCTGGGGTGACATTACTGTAGACAATGTGACAACTCCGACAATAATACGGGTTCACCTGAAACGGTCAAAGACCGACCAGTTTGGCAGAGGAGCCGACATACAGCTGGGACGAACTGGGTGTGTACTGTGTCCAGTGGCAGCTGTGTTAGGCTACACTGCAGTGAGAGGCAGAGATCACGGCCCTTTCTTCAGATTCAAGAATGGCGATCCTCTGACTAAGCCAGCATTCTCTAAGCATGTCCGATCAGCTCTCCAAGAACTCAGTCTTCCATACCAGGAGTTTGCTGGCCACAGCTTCCGGATCGGGGCAGCCACGACAGCAGCGAAGGCAGGAACAGAAGACTCCACTATTCAGATGCTAGGTAGATGGAGCAGCTCCGCATTCCTGGCGTATATCAGGTCGCCCCCTGAACAACTCGCTCAAACTACTACCACCCTAGCTAAATCATAATTATCACACAATTGGAGTTCATGTCATGGTATAGTTAATTATTGTTACATGAGGAGTTTACTTTTTGGGGGTAGGGGTCTGAGTAGCCCCCTACTGGACATGTATACTCCCCTCGAGTATAAAACCCCCAAAAGAATGAGTGGGGGCTGGCAAAAAAGCAACAGTAATCAAACAATTAACAGTAATTAATAACAGTTAACAACAATTAACACCTGGCACATGACTAGATGGGCAGGGCCAGGACATAGTAGGTAAGGTGTAGCTGGCTTAGTGGACCTCCCTCCAAACCTACACAGACAACCGACATTAACCATTTAATATTAATCATGGCTGAAATTTTTTTTCTAAATGTTTAAAAACTTTGTTGTTGAAATGATAGTATGAACAATATTATGCTTAGTTAATAAAGCAGAATGGTAGTAGATGGCAGTAGAAATACTACTGGTATCCATGTCAGAATAGCAACTATACAAGACACAAATGATGGGAGTGGACAAAGAAGAAAATTTTACTGCTTGGCTTTACCTCTCCAACAAAATCATAAACATTCTATTATCCATTAAATAATCAGTGCTTCACATCAGTAAAATGTTTATACCATTTCAGCTAAGTTTCCCTCTCAACTATAAATACAAATAAAACTAAAGGCTGCAAACAAAGCTAAAGGCTACAAACAAAGCTAAAGGCTACAAACACAGCTAAAGGCTACAAACACAGCTAAAGGCTACAAACAAAGCTAAAGGCTACAAACAAAGCTAAAGGCTACAAACAAAGCTAACGGCTACACACAAAACTAAAGGCTACAAACAAAACTAAAGGCTAAAAACAAAGCTAAAGGCTATAAACAAAACTTAAACCTACCATTTCAGGTGTTTTCAGCTCCCCGTGGTCCAAAAAAGTACAACCAGGCTGTGTGCAACACTGCAAAAAGACTCAGGTTAGCAGAAACATATTGAAAATTGAAAGAAACTATCTTTACGCAGTCCTAAGTGAAAGAGAGCTACTTTGCTGACGTCCGCAGTATACAAACTCTCACGTGTGGTTTGATTGGATTAGGCGCGTGACTAAAATTCGGGCGCGTGTAAAGCAGGAAAGCTGTGGTTATTCATATTCCCATAGAGTTTTGTATTGAGTTTTGGAATAGCACTTTCCCTCCGGTTTTAGAGTTTACTGAGGGAATATTTTTAACCGCTTCGGCGCGAGATTTCCAATGGTGCAAACCCCGGATGGATAGCTGCTTCCGTTCTAAAGTTATTCAAGTTTTTCTTGTGGCCAACTCAACTTGGACATACTATAGTGTGTGTACACAGTGATATTACTAGTGTGTGTACACAGTGGTATTACTAGTGTGTGTACACAGTGGTATTACTAGTATGCGTGCACACAGCGGTAATACTAGTGCGTGTACACAGTGATATTACTAGTATGTTTTGTGCACACAGTAGTAATACTAGTGCATGCACACAGTGGTATTACTAGTCCGTGTGTGTACACAGTGGTAATACTAGTGCGTATACACAGTGATATTACTAGTATGTGTGCACACAGCGGTAATACTAGTGCGTGTACACAGTGATATTACTAGTATGTTTGCGCACAGCGGTAATACTAGTGCGTGTACGCAGTGGTATTACTAGTGCGTGTGAGCACACAGTGGTAATACTAGTGCGTGTACAGTGGTATTGCTAGTGCGTGTGTTCACGTACTAGAAATACCAGTTTGTGCGTGCACACACTAGAATACCAGAACGCACTAGAATACCAGTACATGCGTGAACGCACTCGAATACCAGTTACGTGCGTGAACGCACTGGAAATACCAGTACGTGCGTGCACACACTAGAAATACAAGTTTGTGCATGCACAGATTAGAAATAATAGTACGTGCGTGCATGCACTAGAAATACTTGTAAGTGCATAGGTATACAAACTTTAATGAACACTTAAAATTACTGCTTGGATTAACAACAGACTTACTTACCTTTATCAATTCTTTATAATTCCTACTTCCATGGTACATGGTACCTCACTAGATAAGCACCAATATTCTCAAAGCTAAAAGAAAATGAATAAAAATACAGCGAAAATGGCTACCAGCAACAACCCCGAAATAAGGAAAGACTTCCTACCCTTTCTAAAAGCTGTTTCCGTAACTAGATAGCCTATCACCACATAGAACTACAGACAGGTTCACTCACCTTTGCACAGTAGACAAGAAGACTAAGAGAAGGGGCACGCCCTTAGCATAGTGGTGGGCGATACCGAGTAGTTGGTATCGATAATTCGATACTTCCAGAGGAAAGTGTCCGGTATCGATACGGCAGGTGTAGTGGAACGTACCGAGGTCACGACAGGTTTAGTGGAACGTACCGAGGTTACCGGCGTAAGAGGGGTAACCAGAGTGTCGAACATACCAAATATTACTAGCGAGCGAAGTTCTGGGGAAATGTTGACACTTTCAATTGCATTGGGGTCGTTTGGTTTGAATTTGCATTGGTTTTCTTCCTGCAGGTTGCCAAATCTGAATTCACATCTCATTATTAGTAGTAGAATATGTAATGACATGTAAAGGGGGAAATGATGATTGGTAAAAGGTAAAGAATGGTACTCCTCATGATAAAGTAACAATGATAACAAAATAATGTGTAAAGTACAGAAAAGGGGAAAAGGGGGGAAACGTGTAAAGGGGAAACATGTAAAGGGGGAACCGTGTAAAGGGGGGAAACGTGTAAAGGGGGAAATGGGGATGGGGGATACTCTGAAGTGTCCACATGCTAAGCATGCTCGTGTAGCATTGGTTGGGCGAGCCAGCGAAGTTCTGGAATGCGCGCGCGCGTTTAAACGACCACGTATTCAGTTTAAACGACCACGTATGCGCGCGCGTTTAAACGACGACGTATTCATGCGCGCGCGTTTAAAAGACGACGTATTCAGGATTTCCATAGACTACATCTTAGAGTTGCTCGCTCGCTTCGCTCGCTCGCCAACTATTAGCCCTGCCCCCAGACAGAATATCGACCTTTACCGACATCTCATTGTGGCCAACACTTGGTAAAGGTGATTAATTTAATGTGGTTAATTCAATGTGGTTAATTTAATGTGGTTAATTTAATGTGGTTAATTTAATGTGGTTAATCTCTAGCGGTTCCTTCCAGAGCTGAATAGAAAAAAATAGCGAACTTTTTCATCCGTAGTATAGTTGCTTTGCTTACATGTAATACTCTTGCAAATCATTTTTTTGACAATTCATCTAAATTCAAAAGAATAATTTAATTAATTAGTGCGCATGCGTGGTATCTGCTGGCTGAACATCATCCCCTCCACCACCCTTGGCCTCCATCTCCACGACCGAGAGTTCCGGTGTTGCCTGCGCTACTGGCTGGGGGTTCCCCTCCACAGCTCGTCATACCCCTGCCCTGAATGCCACCTTACTGCTGATGCGTACGGTGATCACCAGGTCGGCTGCGGGGGGAATAGGGATCGCATTGCCCGTCACAATGCTGTCCGTGACGCCATCCACGCTGCTGCCCAGTCCGCTGCTCTTGCTCCCTCCAAGGAGACCCCTGGCTTACTGCCTGGCTCGCAGGCTCGCCCGGGCGACATTTTCATTCCTTGCTGGAGCCTTGGACGTCCGACCGCCTTTGATGTGCTTGTCATCAGCCCGCTACAGGAGCTCACCATCGCTCAGGCTGCCCAAACACCTGGCCATGCCCTCCAAGTTGGTGTGCAGAGGAAGCTTGCAGCCAACCTCTCAGCTTGCCGCTCTTCCGGGATGGACTTCGTCCCTCTTGTGGCTGAGACACTAGGTGGGTTGGCTGAGGACGCCATCCGTACCATCACCATCATCAGCAGGGCCATCAAGAATCGCTGCGGCACTTCTGACTCCACCCCAACTACCAGTCACCTGTTTGGCCGCGTGGCAATTGCTTTATGGCGGGGCAATGCATCGCTGTGGCTCCACCGTCTCCCCACCATACCCCCCTCCCTGGACGGTGTAGCCTGAACTTTTTGTATATTTATTGTCTTTTTCTTTTTTTAAAAAAATTTATGTGTTATGCACAGTAAAAAAAAAAACAAAAAAAAAATATCGGTAAAAGTCGAGTTTCGCGTAGTCTTACTCTTCTCCACCCCAACTACCAGTCACCTGTTTGGCCGCGTGGCAATTGCTTTATGGCGGGGCAATGCATCGCTGTGGCTCCACCGTCTCCCCACCATACCCCCCTCCCTGGACGGTGTAGCCTGAACTTTTTGTATATTTATTGTCTTTTTCTTTTTCTTTAAAAAATATGTGTTATGCACAGTACGCATTCAGACACATATAGGTATCGATACCGCCGATACCAGGTTCGAAAGTACTTGGTATCGATTATCGAAAACATAAATCCGGTATCGCCCACCACTACCTTAGCAACGCCCGCGAATCAAAAGGTTTAAAGGTTCAAAGGTTACGAAGATTAAGTGTAGAAGTCAAAGGTCAGTCTGGCAACGTTCCTGTCTATATCCATTCGTGAGTTGTACAGGAGAGAGAGAGACAGAGTACTTCTGTGCTAAGTTAGCGTGGTGTTGCTTTGGTTTATAGCGTGGGTTAGTTCACAGAAATGTGTGCTTCTGAGTTCTTAAGAAAATATTAATTGAAGTGACCCGTTCGCTCCTGCAGAACTCTTTAAACCAATATGGTGGCCATCTACATAGTTGCCAAGTTTATGAAACTAATTTTAGGTACAGGTAAAACCACACCCATCTTAGTGAGCCACACCCAAAATCACACCCATTTTAGTAAGCCACACTTAAACCATGCCCATTATCAATAGACCACATTCCTTTCAGTTCCAATTTCAAATAATATTTATTATTGGTAGTGAGGACTTTGTGTGTAGCTTTTTTTACAGTTAGTAAGCAGTTGATCATTAAACAGTTAAACTGGAAAAGCGTCCGGAAACCGAGGCGCTTAACCGCAAATTGACTGTTTTTGCTATGTCTTTATATTTCTTTTTCTGTGTACTGTGGGCTTACTTTGTTGTTACAGATGGAATGAGCACCAACAGAGGACTCCAGCAAGCCAAATAATATTTTAAAGCTGTAACTTCTTTGAAACGGGAATGTCCAAAAGAATTATGTAGTATCATTGAATAGTAATTTAAGAACAACACAAGTAAAACATGCAATAAATCTTGAAACTGAATGAACATATTATGATGTGAGGATGTAGATACATGATATCTTATAGTAATAGATTGGTGATGATTATAAAGTCAATAGTCATCTTCAAAATATCTCCATATCATTTTCAGGTTCTGACTCGCTTGATTCACTCGAGTCTTGAGAAGCAGCTTCAAGTTCTTGGGCATTCATTACTGGTAAGTTGGTGCAGTTATGACATTGACAACCAGGTCCACAATTGTGGTTGTTTTTCCTGTAGCCACATCTCTGGGACTGGCAACCTGTTTTACAAGAGCACCCCTTCATAAGGTAGTCAATTGTTTTCTTTATTCTCTGCTGGATCTGCGAACATTCCCACTCATATGTGTAGCTTCCATCATCTTGGTGCAGCCAACCACTGTGTTCAGGAGCTGACAGAGAAGTAAAGATGTCGGCATATGGCGAATTTTTCCACAGATGAGCAACCCAGCATGAGCGCAACCAGTGACGCCACATGGATGTATGGGATGGCATTCGCTCTTCCCCAGAGGTAATTCTGTCACTGACAATACCTCTAATGTCATCATACCAAATCAGGTGCTATGTTTTGATGTCGTGGTTGGAGTGTGCATGAGCATTAAACAACTGCACTGGGGTTTCAATGCCTCTCAGTGATACAATAGCAGCGTAATGTTTCTTGAAGTACAGTGTACCAAGAAGTCGCAAGAAAGATAAAAAACCCTTTTCTATCCTTGTGATGTATCGGAAAGTAAACCGTCAATTTGACCTCCAGTTATGAATGTAGCATGTTGAAAAAAATGTTGAAGAAAGCAGCTTTTCCCAGTTTTGCGAAATATGAGATGTAGTCGCACCCAGAGCATATAAATAGAATTTAGAATATTTCAGGAAGTTTGTGCTGTGGTAGACTAGCAAGATCAGGATCTTGAGCCAATGCTGTTAGCATGTTGTTCAAGTCAATGTACGTACAATGATGAGGCAGCTTGTGGCAGGTTTACTTGTACTATCACACGTTTGCTTTGGTTTTCTGCTACCAAAGGTAAACCAATGTTGTAGACATCTGTGTCTGGTGAATATACCAAAATACGATTCAGCTGTGTTTGAGTAACATGCCGCCAAATGCGCATGTCAGCGTCTACAGAGTTACTGGTGTAACGTGAATCCGGGCATGGCAGGGAGCTTGCAGATATGCAAAATATGGAAGTATCATTAGTTCCTAAAAAACAGCCACTTAAAAATAAGGATTGACCTGTTCGTAGTTTAAATCTAGCTGACTTTAAATAAGACAGTCCAACTGCTTCTATGATTGAACGCTTACATTCCCGACAGTTTATATATGTGTTCCATGCTATGGGAACAGTGCAAGAAGGAGTGAAGACCATGAAAAGGGGGTGTAAGTCCCTGAGCTCAAGTTGGGAAGAAATGAAGGACGAGCCCAGTAGTGGGCAACATGTAAGCAAACCAGGGCCTTATAGTCTGGTGGCTTAGTGAAATTACCGTTTTTTGGCGGACAAAAGGATCAAATTTTGCATGAATTTTTCTTTCAACTTCATAAATATTATTAGCCTAGGAGCCCCACCCAAAAATTTTAATTAAGCCCACTAATTAAAAATGGCCGCCAGAGCATTTATTGTTATTTATGCTTTAAATATTCTGTTTTTAGAAGCAACATTATTATGCAAGAATTATTGTATAGCTAGTTAACATGTTAAATTTCAAGTTTAAAACATAGATTGATAATAATTGAATATTTATGGCTGCATTAGCAACTACACAGTGGTGAGCAGCATACATTAACTTTGGCACAATTACATATATCTACTGTAATCTCCTTTGCAGGAACACTTAAAAAAACTTCTGGTATGCTAAGCCAGACCAGTTCTGAACACCGTGCAGCAGCAATTTTTGACCAAATTCACTTGGATTACTTGGTGGGGTTGAGTGCAAGAAGTCCATATTCCAGCCTAGTATTTACTTACTATGTTAATGTTTAGGCTCTTACAGCTAAACAATTCCTCTCTGGCCCCATCACTGAACTCAAACTGATCTCATCCTATAGCACATACTGTTAATCTTTCTATCTTTCGAAAGTGATTCTGCAAGGTACATAGCTAATGCTGCTTGCTTCCAGAAAGTGATATTTATAACTGAGGTCTAATTTCACCAGGGTTTGCACTATAGGAAACTGAAAAAGGCTGATACCAGTTCCATAAAATACTGTACTGCAGTTGTTGAGTTGGGGTTATGGTCAGAATTATCCAGAGCACCAACAGTGAATAATCTATCCGTAAGACAGGCCGGGGCCACAACTCCATCTTTTTATTGTTCAGATACTGCTGCAGCTAATCATACTTTCAATTTGTAAACTTTGTCATATGAAATACAAATTCACATGTAATAAGTTGTTCAATGAGTTTCTTGCTCCAAGCCATGTGGTGAACGTTTAGACCAATGTAAATGGGAAGAGGTGGCTCAAGATCAGAGGAATGCCTTGTTTCATGGTACAAGATTCAGAAGCTTTCTTACGTGCTAAAATGACTTGACCTACAGTTAGTCATGCCTGAGTTTCACATCGCCCTTGGTCTTTCAAATTAGTACCATTGAAAATTAAAGGAATATGATATATGAGGCTTGAAGGACGAGACTCCTGTAGGCAATTAGATGGAAAGGAACCATTGAACTTGAAAGGGCTGATCAATAATTATTGTAGCAGCCTTGGCTAAAATGGTAGCATCTTCAGAAAATGTCCCCTTCTGTAAAGCCTCCCTAAGCATATCTTGGACAGCCTTATTGAATGTGATTATGGTATTTCTGCCATCAAACTGTCCTAGAGGGAATACTGACCTAGAGGGAATACTGACCTAGAGGGAATACTGACCTAGAGGGAATACTGACCTAGAGGGAATACTGACCTAGAGGGAATACTGACCTAGAGGGAATACTGACCTAGAGGGAATACTGACCTAGAGGGAATACTGACCTAGAGGGAATACTGACCTAGAGGGAATACTGACATTTGAACATTGAAGTTCCAGAACTAAAGGCTTTCCCAATGTAGCCAACCAACTCCACAAATACTCTGGAAAGGTTTATATTATTTTCCCCAGTGTGGACCTTCTCTTCTCTGATCGACTTCTGTAATAGTTTCTCAAACTCGTAAGGCACTTAAAGTGATATTTAGCTACATTTGCTATAAGGTCTCCACCACCAGTATGAACCAGAAGCTTAGAGTCCTGTAACACTTATTATTCATTGTATGTTGCTATCGGCACCTTGTGGAGATTACTTTCTTCAGACGTTTTTCACAAAAAAAAATGCAGTTGTTAACTTTTACTACACTTGCTGGGTGGTCTCTCTTCCTTGTAGTCATCTACACTCTTGGAGTTATGTTTCCTTGCTTTGTTCTGTTTGGAACTATTAAACTTTAAATGATGAGATTTGTGCCAAGATGCACTTGACAACAAAAGCTAATGCACTTGTACTGCCACTAAAAGAAACACATGCAGGAAGGGCATCAGGTCCCTCAGCTCAGCTATGTTGCCTAAAAATCCTTCTCCACATTTTCGCAACTGCTTGTACATTGGTCATCGTCATGTGTCATTAATCCTGCCGACAAATGACACATCGTTTCCAATCTAACTCCATTCCACATAGCACAGTTGCATGAACCTAGCCCAACACCAAAGAATGGTTATGTAATGGCTTAGTTTTTACTACTTCACACTTTAATTGTGAGTGTTTTCCCTATAAGTGACAATTTTTCACACTTGTTATTACTTTGATTCACCATACTCCAAACAGTTGTCCGATATTATTTTTGATTGGCAGCCATCTTGCTTTGCGAACGCGTTTCATGAGGGCTCCTAGGCTAAAATTCTTTAGTAGGCCCTAAGGAACAACCATACAAAATTTTATGCTTTTGTCCAATGGAAACTGGTAAACTTGCATAATGACCCTAAGCCACCTGACTATTAGCTAGAGTAGCTGTAGCTGTCAACAAGTTGGCAGAGATAGGCTTAGGTTAGTATAATTTAGAGAGACAGGCACATAACAGAGACTGAATAACAACTGAACAAACATGTGGTCACACCAGAGCAATAAGCATGTGCAGAAACACCAGCACACACATACAAACACAATTAACACACAATGCAATGAGTCCAGCTCAGTCCTTCAGTGCATGTGGTGCACTGCACCTTAGTGGCGGTTGTTCGGTCCAGCAGATTCCGAACAGACCATGTGTTGGTGATCAGTGGCAAGTTGAATACCACTGGTCTGGTCTCGTCTCTTTTGCTCAAATAACTTTGGGTTAAAATGGTGCTGATTTGGTTTGTCAAATAATAAATGTACTTCACTTACTCCAGCTTTGAAATGTGGCAGCAAGAACCGGTCTAGCAAATACATGGCATAGTCACTTAATGTCTTGACAGTCCTGAGTGGTTTGCAATGAAGAAAAAACATTCCATCAATAACAGTCATCTCAGGTACCCATTCAGGTGGAAGGTTGTCTAAAACTACGGGAGTAGTACAACCTGAGTGACGCTGTTTCAGTTTCTCTTTCCAAACTGCTTTGGAACCTCTGTGGGGATTTCCATTCTGATCACAAATGGCACGGGGTAAAAGTGAATATTGTTCCTGGTTAGGATCATATGACTGCTTAGTTCTGTTGCACCAGGCAAGTCTCTGACGAAGGCATTTTGTCACTTGCTTCATTTCTTTTTCTTTCTGATTCATTTGACGTTTGCCAGCCGTTTTTCGGGGTGCCATGGTTGTCAGTTTATTACTATGCATGGATGTCTTGGTGCTAGGATTTTTGAGCAGGTAATAATTAATATAGTTGGTTAATCCATCTTCACCAATCTGTCTAAATTTCAGTAGGTCTGTTCAGGTGTAGCCTTGATGGACGTAAACATATTTGATAAGCCACGATTTTCTTGTACTGGGGTTGTGAATACATTTGTTTTATTTATTGTTTCTGTCATGGCAATGATGTTTTCTTCCTTTGCTTTTATTTCAGGCGGGTATACCCCAGCTCTGACAGGTTTGCTGTCATACTGAGGGAACAACTGAGCAAGAAGATTCTTATGTGCACTAATGCGATATCTGAGAAACAGGGATGTTTTTGGAGGTAAGATTGAGTGGGTCGTACTATTGCCATTTTACTGTCTTTGTTGATGCACATTTCATGGGCCTCATCAAATGCTACTGCACGCCCTCTTTCCCCATTAATGGACACTGTAAAACCTTTTTTCAATTTATTCATTATACTAGGTGGGAATTTCTGTAGTTCAGCCAAATGATGTGGAATTAGTTTCTGATAAGTTGTTCTGTCGTATGCTAAAAAAGTTGGAGCCATTAACTTTAAAGCTGAGACACGCATTTCCCAGTTTTGGCACCCGATTGCAATGTACAGTTGAATGTATACCAAACCCTCCATAAATACAAGAGTAATTGCTGAAACATGTCAGGGAAAGGTATTGTTTCGTCAATGGTGACTTCGGGTAGCCCTGTGTTTGCTTTAAAAAGGAAGTAAGCATGCCCCTGTATAAAGACTGCCATGCTTGTAGTAAAAAGCTGTGTGTTAGTTTGAAATTTGAACATCTCTCTAAGGAAGTCAAAGTTTCTCCTTTAAAACCAGACTTTTGGGCTAGCTCTTTCAGACCTTCATGAATATATATTTTATCTCTGGTCACTCATACTTAACATATTTGGGAGTAGGTGAGGGACGCAGGCTGCCCTTGCAAAGGGAGGAGCTTGGATAGCAAAGCTCCTCCCACATGGCAATGCCTACTAATGGGCGTTGCTAGCTGAGGTATATTCCCTTGCAATGGTATGTCTCCTGTTGTATTTCTCCAGGTGACACTGTCTTTGGCTTCATCTGGGAAGATGCTGTCTGCCCCAAGTGGTGATGCTGTCACCTGCACCTACTAGACTGATGCTGTCTGCCCTCTATTTGGTGACGCTGTCACTCTTGCCTGGCTGGGCTGACGCTGTCTTCCCTTTGCTGGTGACGCTGTCACCCTAGCCTAACTGGGTTGACGCTGTCTGCCCTATCTTTGGTGACGCTGCCACCATACCATCACTTGCCTGGCCCTTATTAGTATGTGCTTAATTTCTTTTGATTTTGGGGTAGTCAGCAGATTCTATGCCCTACCTCCAAAATCCCTAAAATCCCTATTTATTCCCACCCCACTCGCACGCTCATGGGTTGCAAGAAGTTAATCATGAAGTTAGTCATGAATCAATGGCATGAAATACAGGTATTTGGTGACTGAGAAAATGCTGAGCACATGAGTACACAAGAACACTAAACAAGATTTGCATGAGGATGGGTGTTGTGCTGGAGTTTATTATGGTTATCAATGAATGTATATTATTGTCTGGCCAGTTGGTGAGCAGTATTCGCTAGTTGGTGATAAGATGGTCTTATATACCTGGTGTAACAGTCGCTCCTCCATCGCCCTAGCAACTGAATTGTGGCGTCGCTTATGCCGCATGCTGTTCAACCACAGATGGCAGGCCAGGGCTTTCGACCCCACAACCCAGCTGACGCCTATGGACATATCATTTGATAGCATAAACAACCCATCAATGCTGAAGACAGACCAGACACAGATATATATGTGGGATGGACACACAATCATCTCTGCCCAGTTGTAACGATGATTCGGTACCTAGCGGTCAGGGGCATCGACAACGGTCCCCTGTTCCGGTTCAGGGATGGAACACCACTTACAAGACAGGTATTCGTGGGAAAGGTGAAGGCAGCGCTGATGCAGGCGGGAGTATGGCACGCCGTTAGTAACAAAAATCAATTCAAGCTAGTATCTTTCAATCCAGGTTTCTATCATTCAATCCAGGTTTCTATCATACAATCCGGGTTTCTATCATACAATCCCGGTTTCTATCATACAATCCGGGTTCCTATCTTTCAATCCGGGTTCCTATCATACAATTCCGGTTTCTATCTTTAAATAGAATCGTGTATTTTAACTACCAAACCCGGGTTGAAGCTTCGCATTTGATATTAGTCTCGATCCCATTCCAGTGAGGGTGTGGTGCATGAAACCCTGCACCCACTCCCCCTGGCCTACGCATGCCTCGACGCCTTACCATTTATTAGCGGCTGGCTGCTATTATGTCTGCTTTTCAAGTGTGGGGATGGCAAAGTTTTTTTTCTGAGATACAATCGTTTCTGCAGCTAGTTCAGCTTTAGAAAATGGCCAGGGAAGGCAGGAGCATATAGAATATTGTTTGGAACGTTTACCTACCATGATATTCAATGTCACTACAATCAGGGACATCTTGTCTGAAAACTATGCTGATCCCATACTGGTGCAGTACAAAGAATTAGTTGATGAATTGCTTATGCATCTGCAACAATTTAATGCGTTCTTAAATGGTAGTCTTGACCATAGTTTAGCTGAATCTGTGGCATACAGAGCTTCAGTTATTCGAACGCACCAACGAGATCTTCCTGGATTTGCTATCACAATTGATCAACCGAAATACTTACGTTCTTTGTCATTTTCCTGGATTAGAATATCAAGAATGCTTGGAATCAGCAGAATGACTCTGAATCGTAGGCGCCAGCAGTTTAATGTGCTCCATGATCATGGTGGAATAACTATACAATATCAGGAACTGGTTGAAATTCTACAGCAAATGAGAGCTGAGCATCCTTACCTTGGAGAAGTAATGGTTCTTGGAAGATTAAGAAGTCTTGGGTATGCTGTTTGTCGGCGCGAACTTAGACTAGCTATCCAAGAAACTGACCCAATCAACACTGCTCTGAGGGCAACAACTGGTCCTTTATCAAGAAGGGTCTATAGTGTTCCTGGTCCGAATTCATTGTGGTAAGTTTGTTTGCTTGAAATCTAATTAATAACCTAGCTGAGACATTCCTCAACAAGGGTGTCTATGAATAACAATGAAAGTGAAATGCCTAACTTACTTAGAGAGTACCTGAATTGGTATTAGTTGAATATGGGTAGCAGTTGCTGGTTGAAAAGTGTGTGCTGATAGCACAAAGTGACGAGCAATCTTATCAAAATGGCTGTCAGACATGTTACATGTCCACATAATACAAAATTAACTAAAAATGTATTTGAAAAGATTTTAACACAGCAGTATTTCACAATATTTAACAGTTTGGGGCAGCCTAGTGACTGGTCTAGAGTGTGAATATAAATCTGGTAAAGGGTTAATTGTCACTGAAGCCATTCAGACTGGTTGCATGTAGGTCTAAAAAAATGGTGGCACCCGCACAACTAAAGGGGCACATACCAAATTTGCTTTAATAGTACCTTGTTAGCTTTGCTCGTCACTAATAATAGTGGCTATAATAAAATTTGTAATATAGTATTTTTCATTTCCATTCAGTGCACAGAGCTTCCCTTATCACCGTAATGACCACCAGTAACTATGAATGTCCTCCATGCCATCAAACTCCAGAAATAAAATATCGTCCACCCATGTACGTGAAAGAGTTGTGACCTACCACACACACACACATACACACAACTCCACCCATGTACATGAAGGAGTTGTGACCTACCACACACACACACACTCATACACGACTCCACCCATGTACGTGAAGGAGTTGTGACCTCCACACACACACACACACACGACTCCATCCATGTATGTGAAGGAGTTGTGACCTACCACACACACACACACACGACTCCATCCATGTACGTGAAGGAGTTGTGACCTACCACACACACACACACACGACTCCATCCATGTACGTGTGAAGAGTTGTGACCTACCAACACACACAACACACACGACTCCATCCATGTATGTGAAGGAGTTGGACCTACACACACACCACACACACAAACTCCACCCATGTACGGAAAGGAGTTGTGACCTACCACACACACACACACACGACTCTATCCATGTACGTGAAAGAGTTGTGACCTACCACACACACACACACACGACTCCACCCATGTACATGAAGGAGTTGTGACCTACCACACACACACACACACAACTCCACCCATGTACGTGAAAGAGTTGTGACCTACCACACACACACACACACGACTCCATCCATGTATGTGAAGGAGTTGTGACCTACCACACACACACACACACGACTCCACCCATGTACGTGAAAGAGTTGTGACCTACAGTAGGAGACACAGAAAAATTCCGAATTCCGTTCCGTAGAACGGCCGTTGCACGATTAAAAAACGGTACGCCGTTTGTTAAAAAACGGCCGTTCCGTTCGACCGCATTACCGTTTTAATCTTTCTCGTTCACCGTATGTCTCGCTCAAAGAAATATAAAAAATCGTTTATCCAATAAAACGTTCCGATTTTTTGTTTATAGGCTCCAGAGGCGGAGCTTTTCGGGTTAAAAAAATTTGAAGCCGTCCTATTCGAAGTTGTCTCGCGGAGAATTGTTAGTTCGACCACCGCACAGTATCGACGTTTTCTCGAAGTTAGGGCCTTCTCCGGCTTAGATTTTTTACTACTGGAGGTCCATCGGTAGCTAACAGAAGATCTACGAAGTGCGGACCTCGTTATAGCTCTGTGCCCATCGGAATTTCGGTCTGCAACTTTATTGAAGCAAGTGAAAATTTTGTACGAGCTTTTTTTCACTATCCCCGTAGCGTTTAATGGTCGATATAAGGCTTTAGCTTGCTGATATAGCTATAAGAAGAGTTTCTAGCTAGAAAATATCTGTGAATCGACGGAAATGCTTCACCGTTTTAGTAAACGGTGTCGGCCGTTTAATCAAAACGGTACGGAACGCAACGATAAAAACTACGGTAAAAAGACTACCGTTCCACGGGCGTTCTACCGGACGGAATTCGGAACTTTTTTTTGGCGCCTACTGTACCACACACACACACACACGACTCCATCCATGTATGTGAAGGAGTTGTGACCTACCACACACACACACACACAACTCCACCCATGTACGTGAAGGAGTTGTGACCTACCACACACACACACACACGACTCCACCCATGTACGTGAAAGAGTTGTGACCTACCACATACACACACACACGACTCCATCCATGTACGTGAAAGAGTTGTGACCTACCACATACACACACACACGACTCCATCCATGTATGTGAAAGAGTTGTGACCTACCACACACACACACACACGGACTCCATCCACATTGTACGTGAAAGAGTTGTGCCTACCACACCCACACAACACGGACTCAATCCAGTAATGAAGGAGTTGTGACCTACCACACACACCACACACACAACTCCACCCAGTACGTGAACGAGTTGGGACCCTACCAACACACAAACACACGACTCCATCCAGTATGTTGAAGGAGTATGACCTACCCCAACAACACCCCACACCCGACTCCACCCAGTACGTGAAAGAGTTGTGACCTACCACACACACACCACACGACTACAATACAGGTAAGTGAAAAAAAGGTTGTGACCTACCCCCACCACACACACAGCACGACTCTATCCATGTAGGAAGGAGTTGTGACCTACCACACCCACACACACACGACTCCACCAATGTACATGAAGGAGTGTGCCTACCAACCACCCACACACAAACTCCACCCATGTACGTGAAAGAGTTGTGACCGACCACACCACACCCACAACGACTCCATCATGTATGTGAAGAGGCGTTGTGACCTACCACCACACCACCACACACGACTCCACCCATGTACGTGAAAGAGTTGTGACCTACCACACACACACACATACACACAACTCCACCCATGTACGTGAAGGAGTTGTGACCTACCACACACACACACACACACACATCAAATTTGCATTCAGTTAGAGCTGAGAGTGTCTCACTCACTTCACTCGCTTGCCTACTACAGACTTGTATTGTTTGGTTACTTGCCTTTTTTTAATTAATTAATTTATTTATTTTTTAAATTTTATTTATTATAATTTTTTTTTTTTTTTAGATGGCCATCATAAATTGATTCGTTGGGGTTTTGTCACTCATGGTGCAATTGATGGCTACAGTCGCTTAGTGACGTACTTGAAATGTTCAGCCAACAACAAGGCATCCACCGTCTTCACACTTTTTCTAGAGGCTGTCCAAAAATATGGGTTACCTTCGAGAGTGAGATCTGACCAGGGACTGGAAAATGTACTTGTTGCCCAGTATATGCTGGAAACACGTGGACTAGATCGTGGAAGCATAATTACTGGTCGATCGACACACAACCAAAGAATTGAGAGGCTGTGGCGTGATTGTCACCAGTGTGCAACTCAACTGTACTACAGGCTGTTCTACTATTTGGAGGACTCTGGACGTCTTGACCCTTTAAATGACATACATTTATTTGCACTTCATTATGTGTATCTCGCAAGGATTAATAGAACATTGAAAGGATTTTTGGATGGATGGAATCATCACAGCATCAGGACTGCGAGGCACTTGTCACCACATCAACTGTTCATAGAAGGAGCTCTTAGTTTGCAAAATTCTGGGTTGATTGCTTTCGATTTTTTTGAGCAAGCAAGTGGATGACGCTTATGGCAGAGATATTAGTGGCCCCATTCCAGTGGAAGAAGACTATGAAGGAATTGAACTTAATAAATCTAATTTTGTGCTACAAGAGGACCACTTGGAAGCTCTTCAAGCATGCATTACTCCACAAGCATCAAGTGATTCTTATGGAATTGATTTATATGAAAACACCTTATCATTTGTATATCAAACAATACAGGCACACCCTGAAACTTATGGTATATTAGAATCAACATTGGATATGTACATTGTTGTAAAAATGGGGTATTTTGCTACCTTCCTTCGATAGAGTTTATAGGAGTAAAGGCACACCCTGGGGTGTTTTATCATACTTTGTTACCACACCTGCAATGTTTTGTTATTCCCTCCACCCCACCCCTCACTCATTAAAGAAGTTTAGGAACACCCAGGTGTGTACGTAGCTAGCTAGTTTTAACTTAATTATTGTTTCTTGGTCAATAGTTCATCTGAGCTCAAGGTGCCTTCTCTAATCTAGCCTAGCCAGTTTTTTTATCCTCTACTAGTATAACCTGGCTAGACCCTCATCCAACCTCTCTGAATGCTATTGATAATGATACTGTTCCAACATTACCGTACCAATATTCTGCTAATTCTTATAGTATAGCAATTTAGCACCCCATAACCTCTTTCAGCAGTGGCAATAGAAACCTCCAGAGTAATAGGCCTATAAGCTCCCTTTTTTTTCCTGAAAGTCACTAAGAGGTCATCTTGCCAGTGAGTCAAGTGACTCCAGTTCCACCAGTCACTTACTTTTGAGGGTATCTGTTGCAGTTCCGAGAGGAAACTGTGGCTATCCTCGGGACCATCAGCGGCATCAAGTGATAATTTATTATTATTATTTATTTATTCATCTTTTTTTAAATTTTATTCATTTCAGTTTATTCTGTATTGCTACATTCATTTGACTATGCAATTTCTTTTTGCTCATGCTTATGGTATTCACTAATCTTATTCTGTTGAATGTAAAAAAAAAAATATTTCGATTATTTTTTCATTATTAGTTCATTCTTTACAGCTGATTGAATTCCTGCAGTGAAAGGACCTTCTACTGTTCTTTTAGAAGGTCACACTGAAAACAAGGACTCTGCCCATCTCCAAAAGAACAATTCTTGATTTCATTAAAAAACTAAAACAAAAAACAACTTTGATTTGATCTCGACAAATTATTACTACATAACACTTATAAGAGTGGTCTGTGGTAACATCTGGGTTTTGCATTATTCAAAACAAAAAAAAGACCAGCGAAGCAGTTTAGGGTAAAGATGCATCCAGTGTAAGAGTTAAAAAGCACTTACATTGATCTTTGAAGCACTCTGCATGGTTCATGAAGCACCAAGCATTACTTTATGGCACAGCTTTATCTAGCACACTGCAAGGTGCTATTATTCCTTTCATGGTGTTCTTGAGCACTTAAAGTAGATGTTATTGTACTTCCAAGGGGAGTATGGTTGTTAGTGTAGATAAAGATATAATGTAATACTCCATTTTTGCAGTGCATTGCACACAATTTTTACCAGATGCATTCACACAAGTCATAGCTTTGTGCATGCCTCTTTGCAATTAAAACTGTTTAAGTAAAATAGTTAAGTCTCAATGAAGATGCATGTATCTGAATAGTATAGTATTCAACAATGAAATGTCTCAGTGATAAAGTCAATAACATATGAATACATGTAAGTGTAAGTTAGCCCGTTTTCACCCTCTCCACCTTCAGCCATTTCTTTAGTGACACGAGGTAAGGAATGGGAATGGAACTGTGAGATGTCGCACAAAAACTATTAATGCGATGCCCGGTGAGATTGAGCACGGTTTCCAATACGAGATAGGAACTGGGATTGAAAGATAGAAACCCGGATTGAAAGATAGAAACCGGAATTGTATGATAGGAACCCGGATTGAAAGATAGGAACCCGGATTGTATGATAGAAACCCAGATTGAAAGATAGGAACCCGGATTGTATGATAGAAACCCGGATTGTATGATAGAAACCCGGATTGAAAGATAGGAACCCGGATTGTATGATAGAAACCCGGATCGTATGATGATAGAAACCCGGATTGAAAGATAGGAACCCGGATTGTATGATAGAAACCCGGATTGTATGATAGAAACCCGGATTGAAAGATAGGAACCCGGATTGAAAGATAGGAACCCGGATTGTATGATAGAAACCCGGATTGTATGATAGAAACCCCGGATTGAAAGATAGGAACCCGGATTGTATGATAGAAACCTGGATTGAAAGATAGGAACCCGGATTGTATGATAGAAACCCGGATTGTATGATAGAAGCCCGGATAGAAACCTGGATTGTATGATAGAAACCGAATTGTATGATAGAAACCCGGATTGAAAGATAGGAACCCGGATTGTATGATAGAAACCTGGATTGAAAGATACTAGCTCGAATTGGAATTGATTTTTGTTACTAACGGCGTGCCATATGGGAGGGGGGTGGTGGATTCCTCACACTTACTCAGGCCACTCCTTCAGGATTGGCGCAGCTACAGTCAGTTCCCTTGACCACAGAAATGAACCAGGCAACACAGGCTCCCCTTAATAGCAGCTGCTAGTGATGATCTTGGCTCTGGGTGAGTGAATTCCTAATTGTCTGCTGCAGAAGAGGGGTGACAGGAAGGCACGGGTCAGCTCCTCTAGGCTTCCGTTGGCGTTCTGCATTGATGAGAGGGTCTTGCAGTCCCTAGGACAAATGTGACAAATGTAGGTGCCGGTATGGCTGCTAGGTAAGACCTAGCTGTAGAATAGCACACTCTTTGTGATAAGTCTGCTACGTACAGGATTAGGACCCGTTCTGTCGTAGGCAATGCTGGTAGTTGGAGTGCTCGGCAAAACTGGATAAAGGCATTTTGAGCTGCACTGTATGACTTCTGTGAGCTCCTTGCTAGACTGTCGCTGACGAGGCCCGCAGCAACCCCTTCCAGGCGGGCAATGGCCAGGCATGGTAGTCCAGCGTGAGGAGAACCTTAAGTGCCGGTGGGATTGGCGTTGGCAAACGGCATGGGGAGCCGCTTCTCGGAAAACCTGCATTTGATTACGGGAAATACTGTCAGCCACAATGTTCTGTATCCCCGGTATATGCTCGGCTCTGATCTGAATATTAAACAGTGCCATGTAAAACAACAATGCTCTAAGTAGATGCATAATTGTGGGCTCTTTGCTCGATAGGGATGTAATCACCTGAACTACTGCCATATAGTCTCATCTTGCCAGGACCAGTTTGTTTCGCCACTGGCCACCCCAGACAGCACATGCGATTACAATCGGGACTAATTCCTTAATGGCAATCTGTTGCTCCATCCATGTCCCCTCCCATTCCCATTGAAGCCAGTGCCCATCCCAAATAGCACCCCATCCCCACCCCCCACCCACCCCCCCAGGAGACATCAGAAAACATGGTTATATCTGGGGCGGTTGCAAGGTCTATTGACTGCATCATGCAGCACCTGTTCCAAGCTGGAAGAAAGGCCTTCCACCAACCTAGGTCCGCGCGGAACTCCATGTTCAGATGAACCCAGTGGTCAATTTGTTTGGCCCTTGAAGCTAGTTCAATCATTCGTCGCAGGAACAGACGGTCCACCCGAACGACTTTGCAAGCGTGTGCAAGCTTCCCAATCAGAGATAGAAGTTCTCTTTTCCTACACTTCCGTTTGTCCGCCCATTGCTCCAGAGTTGCTATTAATTCCTGTGCCTTGTCCTCCGGAAGCCTGATCTCCATCTTAACCGAGTCCAGTACTATTCCCAAAAAGGTTATTGTGCAGGTTGGACCCAGAAGCAGTACGTAGCAGCAGCTCTGACACAAATCTCATGGTCTCATTGGAATCGGGGTGTTCATCAACCAACTCTATGTAGTGAATGTTTGATTGTTTAGAAGAACATTTAACCTGGTCACAAGCTGAGTAAATAATTCTGAAGTCGCACAGTATTTGATCAGATTTTGCATTTAAAAGGCAATGTTTTGTGAATAAGTATGTGAACAATTTGGACTCAAAGCTTGTATGTCTTTCAGCTTTTTCACTTGACCCTTCCAGAAAACCCTGCATGGTTAGGTTTGGTGTGATAAATTCAGGTTTGTCAGTGATAGCTTCAGGTTTGGCAGTGATAGCTCTGGGTACACTTGCTAATTGCTCATTTAACTTTCTTGGCTGTAGTGTTCGAGGTCGTTTTGGACCAGTTTTCCCCCAGATATGTGGAGAGCTTGATGGAGAGTGTGGGGTCCTCAGGTTAACAAGTTATTAGATAAACGACCTAAGGGGTATGTTTTCCACTGCCACCAGGTCTATCCTCGTCCAGTAGCTATGGCGCCCAGCTCCCCAGTAGTTGGAAGGATAATAGGTTTAAGTATTATCTCACAACACTGAACACACATGTACAGGAATATTACAAACAGACCCAGAGCTGTAGAAGCTCTGCCTATATAAAACTGACACATAAACCAGCTAACTGTATGCATTTGATTGGGCAATCCATTGGCCAACCAGATTCCTGATCCTACCCAGAAAGCCCGCACAAATGCACACACATACATCTACTGAATAGCAGGCACAATCCTGCTCACACACACACAATGACAATTGTTCATTGTTCCACACATCCAGTCAGCCAAGGCCGGGCTCCACAGAGAGTATGCATAGTTGCCAACTTTCTAAAATGAAAAATCGGGATAGGCCACGCCCACTAATTAACCATCATGAATATCATTAAGATAGCATGAATATTGCTGAAAGAAATTAAGAGCCCGAGTGTTCCAGTCTGTGATTATAGAAGATAATGCCGAGAAAATCTGCTAAGTCGTTGCTTAGGTTCAGAAAGCTAGCTATGGTATTACCGTGAAAGACACCTACAGAGATGTCAGTAATGGTTGTGAGTCAAACAGGAATGGACATACATACACTATATTTTGACAAGCGGAAGTAAACAACAGAAACAACTGAATTTAGCTAATAATCTTGATCAGAAAGGAGTAATAAGTGAAGTTCTGTGTCATTTCTTTGTTCTATTTGATACTTTCCAGGTCTATTTTTCGCTTGAGAACACCACTGACGTCCAACAGTCTACCAAAACAGCCTGGCTATTTATAGCTACTTGTGTTCCAACTCTGGATCCTGAATATCACTGAATAATCACTAACCTCCTTGAGAAGACTTCAGCCATTCTTGATTCACTCACCTGTACCAAATGATGAACTTTTGCTGCTGTGCTATTATTTCATACAACAATATTTTATTCTTTGTTTCAGTGTTTTCAACCAAGTTTATATGAAAAATGTTTTATAGTAACCACCCTTGTAGATATGCTGTACAGATAGCTATACCACTACACAAACCACTGATATCAAGCAGACTAACTTGCAGACTATTGTGTGCAGCTGTTGGCTAATAGTTATTAACCCCCTTTGTTGTAGGAATCGAGTATTTGGCGTTACGTGGACCTTAATAACGGGTACTCTATTTCGAGTATTTGAACGATAATTGGTTAACTCTATCAGAATTCCGGGAAATCCTATTGCAAGTAAGTAAAGGACGACATGTGCAGAACGGCTGACCCTCACCTTTGACCTATAGAGCGCGGCCGATCAAACAAACTTTGAACCTTAAGCACGCGCGCATGCGCAAATGGACGACCATTGACCATTGCTGCTTCTCTGAGCCAACAGACCCACCTCAATCATGCTGAAGTACATGATCACTTGGAAAAATAGCTGTGGGTACACATCAATATTTTGCAACTGTAGTTTTTTAATAATAATAGCTACTTGTTCACACAACAATCAAAGGGTGTGGCTTCAATTTTGGACGTGACTGCTTATTCTAAAAGTTGAAGCTAATGTTATACTGTGTGACACATATTCTTAAGTCGACAGACCACAACTCCATAAAGTTCATGGAGCA
>WLWD01004839.1_pt1 | contig 23178 bp, 23 predicted proteins | sample 6712731 | NCBI WGS metagenome assembly WLWD01 (sample SAMN12718690, study PRJNA576275) | sponge metagenome | isolation source: marine sponge | host: Mycale hentscheli | place: New Zealand: South Island, Marlborough, Capsize Point | collected 2014-11-01
TAATAGCCAGCCTAACTACTAGGAGAATCGTAGTTAAAGAACAATGGAATTCTGGTAAGTGCATAGCTAAGCTAGAAACTAAGTCTATCTTCTCTATGAGGATCAAGTTAAAACATTCTTCTTGGTATCAACTCTATGACTTGAGACTGAATAGCTAACTTGGTACTATTTATTTACAAAAACAACAACAATTAACACTTCCTTAAGCCAGAAAAATAATTGACAAAAATAATTAGTTAACACTTTCTTACAAGCTTATCTTTCAATGGATTTGAACGCTACTATGGTTACTACAAAGTTGCTAAAGCAGTTTTAATCCATCTTTTATTAGCTGCCACGTAATCAAGCAGAGGTTGTGTTGAAGTAAGCAGGCAAGAGAGAAGAAATTGAAGGGGTTCATTGATGAACTACTCTATTACATATGCCTTCTTATTGTTTACAAAATTACAGCTAGGTTAGCTTGTTGGCATTTGTGCTGAAGCTTACTTGTAATATTATTACTATAACATACTTCCAATAATCCAGTATTCTCGGATCAAATAATTAGAATAGCAAATTTTCTTGTTCTATCAGCCAATATTATGTTCATTAAAACTCAGTCCAATGTTTTGACTTCTTGCCAAAAAGTCGAAATGTCGAGTTAAGTTTGCTATTATAATAATATACTTTAAAGACCACTCTTACCTGCTCAGTTAACCTCTTTGTTCCAGGAGTCTGATGCTGAGGGTCATAGAAGGCTTGCTGAGGAGAGGCTGGCTTGTAAAATGGCGGCACTAGAGTAGATGGTCGCACTGGGCTGCCTGGATACAGCATTCGGGGGGCTTGCTGGCCAGACGTAGGTGCAAAGGTCATTGGGTACAGGACTTGACCTCTGACTCCAACTGGACTGGCAGGTTTGGGGCGTCGGGGAGAGCTAGAGAGCATGCGCGCTCCCTTACTGTTCCGCATCATGAACCTGCAGCAAGTGAGAACAGCCATTTCTAAATAGGGTGATGGTTCATGTTGGACTTGGTGCGAAATAACAAGGAATGGAAACATTGGTATCAAGGAATTGGTGTCTGGGAATGAAACTATCATAACTTTGGTGTCAATTGTCCCTGGGTATTCCTGGGAGTCTCCACCCATGTATTGGGGATATGGGGTAAGCCCCTGTCATTATTTATGCCAGATAGTGACTTCAAACATGAAAGGCTTATCGACTATTTAAAGGGTTATTTGGAATGAAAGATTCAAAAAATTAAATAAAATACCAAAATTTTGCTACGACCTCCTTTAGGATTTTTCTACAGTCCCATGGGACAATTACCAGGTACTACTGGACAACACTCGTTATATTCAGACCGTTCAACTCATTAGTAAGTAAGGAAGATTGCTTCAAAGTGTTGCATAAAGCAAACTCTTACTGGATGGATTATTCTGAAGCATTTGAAAGATGAATGATTGGATGACACATTATTTGGTAAAATAACTTATCAACACGTTTGCCAAGATACATTGTAGCATGCATGCCATGGTGTGGTGCGTGGGCGTAAATATGTGGCAGTGCATGTGTTAGTGAAAAGGAGAAAAGAAACAGGTACAACTACAATAAACCAAGTGGTGCATCATGTCTTTACACTAGTATCCAAGTGATGCATCATGCATACCTAATGGTGTGCCACCACTTAAAAATGCCCTGGAGAGAATGCTGGTTTGAATTGATATATTTTTGGTGAAATAATGCTATTGCATTAAAAAAAAGTTTTTGGAGATGTTGTTTACAGAAAATGAAGGACAATGTGTGAATCTATTTTGACATGTATATGTAAAGTTACTCTCCTTATCTGTAAATACATCTTCGTTTCCAATCACACAGACAAGTATCATCATCATCATCATCATCGTCATTATCATGGAGGAAATGCTCCAGTACTGACAAAAAAGTTGAGATTCGTATGCGTATACATGCACTGAGCATGCCAATGCCACATTTGTTAGTACACATGTGCTGTACATGCCAATGTCATGTCACATGTGCTGTACATGCCGATGTCATGTCACATGTGTTAGTATATTTGCTGTACATCAATGTATGTCATATTCTATGAGCCAATGGACTTGGCATTTGTGACAGTCCCTCAGGACATTGTTTAGACTATTTATTATTCTCCACACACTAATGATGACCATTGTAAAATGGTTGAAACGTTTGTGCGTTTTGTAAATATTTTATATGACTAGTGAAATACAAAGTATATGGAACTATTATATACAGTTTCTCTACACAATCCTGATCTTCAAGCTATTCAACGACATCAGCTGAGGTGCATGGTGCTATTTAAAATGTCCTGATGTGTGGACCATCAAATAACTTACAGGTAAGTGAGAATTAAGTAGTACTGTAGAGGTAGGGAGAGAGAGGGAGTAGTGAGTGTGTTAGTGTAGAGTATACTGTATATATTATATAAGCAGGGCTTCATACAGGATTTTTTTCTAGGGAGGTGGGGGGAGAATTTATTTATTTATTCCTACCTAGGATAGCGTGTGGCTAAATAGGCCACAAAGAGGGGAGGGTATGGGTCTTCGAGCTTGAGGGGGAGGGGGGGGGGGTAATGCTAATATGAGCTGCTTTGTCCACTGTTACACTTCAAAAGTATACGGGGATTTTTTCAGAAACATTTAAACTTTTGAACATAATCCTCGTCCTTCCAGTTGGAACAGCATCAGTTGAAAGATCTTTCAGCTATATAAAGCTCATTAAAACCCGTATACGCAACTGTATCACTGACTAAACCCTTCGTCAGCTCATAAGAATTGCCATTGAGGCCATGAGCTTTCGGCTGTAAACTTTGATGAAGTTCTAGAGATTTTCTAACAAACAAAAAAAAAATAGAAAAATTGTGCTTTGATTTACATTTTTTAATAACAAGAAAGAATTTGCTCTAAGTTACCATTTATAATTATAATTAAGTCACCTAAGTTTACTAAGTGTGTCACCTACTTGTTTAGTACAAGAGATTGAGTTTCTTGTTAGCACTCCTTCAGACAGCATTTTACATAACATATAATATAATTATAAGTGGGTGTGGCCTTATTAGCCGTACCATTTCAAATTTGCTTTCTACGGCCCCGTACATGAATCGATCACCGCAATCGCCAACAGAACGAGTACAGCGAGATTCACCTATTATTGGCAATTTATTAAAAAAAAAAAGAAAAAAAAAAGAGAACCTAAACAGTTTGGTCAAAACTTGCTCAGCAATTCCCTTGTTATAATACTACATACTGATATATTCTATATACTACCAAAAGGAGAAGCAAATCAATTGTATATAATTTTGTGCAGTACACATTGTCGTTACGTTTTCCTCATTAACAATACTTAACAGCTTCTAAACATGCGCTCAAATTCAGTTGTCGTTCATCGCTTTATTTGTTAAAACACCTAGCTGTGGAAGAATAGCTGTGAACTGGTTCCTCTAATCAGACCCTGTCTTACCAGCTATCAGTAATCCACTTATCCAAGACATAACACTGCCATGGAGTTTTGAGGTGTAAACAATGAATGATGTCATAGGTAGGTGTGGCAAATCAGTCTAATGGATTTTGTAATTAGCTGATGTTGTTAATATTTCTTGAATATATTACAAAATATCAGTCTCAGCTTTAATACACTATATTATGTTTTAACTATTAACTTGTTAGCTTTTTTTGTACCAAATGCAAAACCACAGCAACACTAGTAACCTCAGATCAACATCTCTCACTGAAGCAGCTAGCCATGAACGTGTTAATAACTTGCACTGGCAGAAATAACAGTAACAAAAGCTAAAACAACAAAAACTAAAAACAACAACAACAAACAACTCGTTTTTGTCTGCTTTATAATATCCTGGACGTCTTTATCTTGTAACTGTATAACTAGCAGTCAAGTTAGGGAGCACTGCACGTGTTAACTGTGAATCCACTGTGTTCCACTCCAGAGAGCAGGAATAAGGTGTGAAGAAAGGTTTTGAAACTAGAGAATACTAATTCAGTGAATATAAATCTACCCAATTACACAAACATTCCTAACTGACGAGATGCTGCCATTATTCTATTGCAATGGTAGTTTCAGTGATTCTGTGAGATGAAGTTATTTGACACCCTTTGAAGATCAGCTGATCGAGTAATACATATGTCCACTTCACAAATGTGTTGGCTCATGCAATACTTGTATTAAACTAGACCACTAAAGAGTGTTAACCCTCAGTGTTAGCTAAAAATGCAACAATTTGCAAAAGAAGTCACTATTTGTTGAATAACAAAGTTCTTAAAGTTTCAGCTTATAACAATAATAGTTTTGTTCTGTTTATGAATCTGGAGTTTGTAGGCCACTTTTATGGGCATGATGTTTAGAATCAGTGACCCACACTTTCTAAAGCTCTTTTACGTGCTCGACACTCAGCCATACAGTTTTTATGACTTTCTGTGGACTTCATGACATTCTCTGGCTTTAGTATTAACCTTGGTTTGGTAGAAAAACAATAACCACAGGAACATTGGACTTCCTGACATGCACGTTACACGAACACTTAGGGACCACTTTTTAGAGAGCAGACATACTTACAGTTGATGAAAGAAACACACCTCCAGCAGCACAGACTTCTCAACACCAGACAGAAAAAAATAAATAAATAAAAAAAGAAAAGAAAAAAAGATTAGCACTGAAACTATAGAATTCACACCAAATCTGAACTGGGCGCGACAAAATTTGTATGCTCATATGCTCATGGAGTGCGTGTGATTCTAATTGGCAGGTAAACAAGAATGGGTGTGGCCATATAGCGGCACTCACCGTGATGTCTGCCTTTTCTCTCATTTTCTCAAAACTAAACCGAAATAAAGTAAAAAGCGGCTTATTAAAGTGACTTAAATCTGCATTTGAGTTCCTCATCTCTCAAGGTATTTTGAGCTGCAATTGTCCTATGTAATATGAGCTGGGCCAGAGAAATGAAAGTGTGGATATGATGGTCATGTAGCTTCACAAGGCACAGGAACAATTCAAATTTGAATGGCACAATACACAGACCACCCCTGGGAGGAGAAGATTGTAAAGCCTGCAAGTGACTATTCTCTAGCTGTGTTCATATTAATTATTACTACAGATAAGCCCTTCCACTATTCAGAATTAGAAAATACAGTAAATATAATAATAGCTTTGATTATAGCTGTGGCATTTTCTTTTAATTCAGCCAATTAAGTGAACTAATAATACGGATCTGCTTAAAGTGGAAAGAGCTTCACTCAGTCTTTCTCTTCCCTATAGCCACCTTAATTAGTCCTCATCATGCTCATTGCCTATGTATGTCCTTTGTGCATGCATGCAACACACACATGTCACTGTATTTGCAGCCACTCTGGCAACAACACATACAGACATACAACACAACAAAGAGACCAGATATGGTTTCAGAAGTGCTTCTTATCGTGACAGAGTTAATACTTTCACAAGGTTGCCACACCCACCTATAGACATGGTCAAGTCAGACAACCAGACATGGGGCAAGGACTTGGGAAAATGCTTCAAGTTCATCTGTAAGTATTTGGAGAAGTGCACAAGCACACGCATTGGTGCTTTCATAGACATAACACTTGGAGTACAACTTCAAGTACTTTAAAAGACCTTGAGACACTGATACAACACCGAAAGTCATTCAAAGATCTATATTGTATAGTAAAGTATCCAGAACGCACAAGCAAGTGAAAAATTTAAGTACTATGTTGCAGCAAATAAACATTGTTTTTCTAAATTTCTGTTGTCCAGTCTGCTTTTCTGGCCTAAATACTCTGCCAGCAGATGAGCAAGCATTCACAGGAGCTGATGATAGTACAATCCCAAGAACACTTTCAGCAATCTTGGCTAATACTGTACGGATGTGAAGTTATTGGTAATACCAACCTGGTGCTCCAAATCTCTGATGCATGGTATGACTTATCACTGGAAAAATAACAGCTAAGTGTGCTGCCAGTGTGGACAATGAAATGAAATTACAAAAATATCTGAAGAGCAGAGTGTAGATGAGAAACTGTGCCCACTTAATATTTGGCAAGAACATGTGCTCAGTCATCGAAATGAATCAAAAGCCAAATTAACAGCATGCCTGGTGGAGCTTACAAGGAAATTGTGCTTGTGCTGAAAATATGCTTAAAGCCTGAAATGCAGCATTAATGTTTATTTGCTGCAAGTTCTTCAAGACACCGGAAATGAGAATATTTCTCCGACAATTCAGTGGCGAAAGGGCTAAAACAGCAAGTGGAATTCTAAACTGCACATTGCTATAATTATGACAAAGGTTCTCCCCTCCTTGATGGCCAACTACTTCAGGAAAAAAAGAAGTTCAACAAATATTACACATCTGGGACTTTCCACTAAGAGTGCACTTTAATTTAAAGCTGCAGGGTAATTAAGAAGATTGTCTTCCTGTTGGCAATTACTCCTTCACAATACCATCAGTAACATCATACCAATGCAAACACAATAGCAGAGATTGTGACTACACATAAATCCTGAACAAAAATAGCATTTGTATGCTTCTGGTTGATCTTCAGTACACTGGCAGTATAAGTTGTAGGTTAAGTTATGAATTAGAAATCACAGAATATAAATTGACAGAAAAATAACTATGTGCTAGAGTGAGGGAACCTAGACACACTGTTAAACTGGAGATATATCAACTCCATGGTCATAAGCTACCAGAAGCAATGACTTTAGCTTATAGCTTAGCACATTGTATTAGAGTCTTTATATCACTTCCCTTCACATGAACATGTGTAGTGCTCCTGCCCCTCATTAAATACCAACTCCTCCTCCCTAGCAGCAGCTGATAATAAATTGGGTGATAATAAAAAGCAGCTGGCAGTTAGTATCCCACTCCCACTTTTGGCACTTTTCCTCACCTTTGCTGAGTGGAAGGTGGGGATATATATCCAGTAGGGGAGATGCACGTGAGAGTCCCGTATTGGTCCACAGGCACATAAAATGCTGGAACACTGAAGGTCTTAATGGAGGCTTTGGGACTGCGTAGATGAGTGTCCTTGTCCACAGGTTTGGCCAGAGTCACTTCAACTTGGGCTCCATCCAGCATAGTACCTGAAGAAAGGGTCAAATGGTTGTTACTACAGAACCTGTGAAATTCGTGAGTTTAATTTGCTCATTTACAACTGCTGGCTCATCACTGGCCACCAAATATCTGAATGAGTAAGTAACCAGGGAATTCCATGTCCCACATTCTCATATGTGACCGTCTATGGGAAAATCGGGCACAACGCGGCATGCGTAGACGTCGCAAAAAGATCGATTTAGTTCTTAAAATTGTATTGAATAAGCCTAACGAAGGGAACGGTTAGGTGATATATAGCGGGAATGGCTAACGCTACGGCGATAAAACTTGGAGAGCTTAATATCTGCTTGCCGAGGAGTGTGTAAGTGCAAAAAAAATATTTTTCGTCGGGGCCGCGTTGTGCCCGATTTTCCTGTAGACGGTCACATATTCTCCTTTGTCTTTTTCAGTCTCCAGACAAGACTTTCAGGAACAATGACTTCAGTGGTGGACAACACTTGCACTGTCACTATGCTTTTAAAGTAAGAAAAAAATATATACTAATTTTCTCTTCTTATTGCCATCTTTACCTGTCTTATGAGTAACTTCTTTCCAGTTCTTTTACAAATTAGCATCAATAAACTGAGTTTCTCTCCTATTCTGTGAATAGATCAATTGCTTACTTCACTAACTAATCTTACTTAATCTTCTTCATTCTCCATACAGTATCAAATAATAAACTACCAGCACTCAGGTAGAGGGTCTAAATCCAATATTATAAGGTATCTGTATCAATACTGTAAACACTCTCTTATCAAGGAACTAATTGTGAACACTTCTAACATGTAAAACTTCAGTTTCCTCATCAATGTTTTATCTCTTCAAACTAAATAACACTACTCACAAATACCTTATTCCCTTTTTGCCTCCCTTACCATTAACAGCTTCAATAGCCTTGTGCGCTTCCTCCCTGCTTTGGAAGTGAACAAAGGCATAGTCTTTGATCTTCTTCACTCTCTCCACAATTCCATAAGCTGAGAAGACTTCTAAGATGTATGCTTCAGTGGTGGATAACATCAAGTTGCGTACATACAGCACCTTGACCTGCACAAGTCAGAGTAAATTATAATCATAGATTATGAAGTCCATTCAACACTTCGTTTGATCTCTGCACTTTAATTGGGCCATATAGGATGGAATGGAACTATACAACAACCAACTTGGACAAACATATAAACTTTGAGGGTGTCCAATGTAAGAAACACAAAACACTCATAAATCTTCCTATCACTTCTGATGCATACAGGTCCACAAAACTAGGAGGTCACCTTCTCGAACTTAAATAACTTGTATGAAGTTCTGACCTGTGCCATAATGTCTGCATCGACCTCTAACTCAGGTTCTGCCCAGTCCACTGCAATATTATGGCCCCACAAATCCACTCTTCCATTTTTCAGCTTCCTCCTAGCCATCGCAGTAGCCCGATGGCTCTCGTATTCAACAAAGGCAAATCCTCGGTTCTTGGTCTTGTCTGAAGCACTCGGATAGACTATCACATCCACGACTCCTTCTGTGACCTTCTGCATCTCTGAAACTATGTCTTCCTTGGTCACCTAAAACAATACAATAATCATAATATCAAACTAGTCATCAATGCTAGTATTATATCAATATATCCTTAAATACTATAGTTAATATAGATAGTGTACCTTCTTCGGAATGCCTCCTATGAATAGCCTGCAGTTGTCTACGCTCATGCAGATTCCCAAGGACCTTCCCTTTCTAATCTCGTAATTATTTATTGCTTTGACACACTGCTTCGCCTCTGCTGGGTTGCTGTAGACGACAAAGCAATATCCTCGATTCTGCCCAGAATAGTGATCCAGCATCAGCCTCATCTCGTATATCTTGCCGACCCTCTCAAATATTGGGACAAGCTCATCCTCATAGCAGTCTCTCGGAATCTTACCAACAAACACTTCACACCCTCGCTGGGGTGCAGGGCCCTCCCAGTCTGGTGGTGGGCCATAATGGCGTTGACCATTTGCTTGCAGAATACTGTAGCCAGTTCTTTTTAATAATTCTTCTATTCTGTTTCTGCAAAATAAATATTCAATTTATATACTACATACTAATGTCTAGTTGTGAGAGGGAGAAGATAGTGTATATTCACAGTTTAGGCCTGGTTCAGCAAGTTTGGTGCCATACTTTTAATTCCACTTCATTACACAATTTAGCACATGGCAGACCGACTGGTTACCGCCTTACCCTTGAACTTCTGCAATAGTAGGGCTTCCCAGCTCCAATTTGTCTGCATCATCTGAAAGCCTGTGATCTTCAACTGGATTCGCTCCAATACCTGAATTCTCGGGGCAACTACTGGACGTCGAATCGCCCGGGTCTGCAGAGGAGATATCTAAACCGTCCAGAGAAACGTCAATGCTCTCAGAACTGCAATTCTCGGCTCCTCTTCTAAGTTCAGCCTCCGTAACTTCCACCGGCACTGCATCGGTTTTTTGTCGTGCAAGATTTTGATTTTGTGCGCTGTTCGCTACGCGCCGCACACATATCGTCAAGCTAGAAATTCTGTTTCTGCAAAATAAATATTCAATTTATATACTACATACTAATGTCTAGTTGTGAGAGGGAGAAGATAGTGTATATTCACAGTTTAGGCCTGGTTCAGCAAGTTTGGTGCCATACTTTTAATTCCACTTCATTACACAATTTAGCACATGGCAGACCGACTGGTTACCGCCTTACCCTTGAACTTCTGCAATAGTAGGGCTTCCCAGCTCCAATTTGTCTGCATCATCTGAAAGCCTGTGATCTTCTTCAACTGGATTCGCTCCAATACCTGAATTCTCGGGGCAACTACTGGACGTCGAATCGCCCGGGTCTGCAGAGGAGATATCTAAACCGTCCAGAGAAACGTCAATGCTCTCAGAACTGCAATTCTCGGCTCCTCTTCTAAGTTCAGCCTCCATAACTTCCACCCGCATTGCATCGGTTTTTTGTCGTGCAAGATTTTGATTTTGTGCGCTGTTCGCTACGCGCCGCACACATATATATCGTAAAGCTAGAATGTGGCTAAATAAAACTAGCTACTTTGTCTAGATGTGTCCTAATCAGTCAGTTCGCCAAATGCACCGGAAGTTCGTAGACCGCCGTACATTTTTATTTGCGTCTGCCGACGACCTTTTTAGAGTCATGAATTATTCATGATGTAACAAAACTGCTTATTATTTGTTACCATTGGGGGTAAAAATTGGGAAATTGTATTTATACTAGTGATGTGCTTGAGCACAAATGGCGAGCGAGCCTAAAGACTATACTATTATGATTTTGACTTCTACGGGGTCGACCACATAACTAACACAAAAACGCGAGGGTCAAGTACAAAATGACATACGTACGTCCAAACACATATATACAAATAACTAGTGATGTGCTTGAGCACAAATGGCGAGCGAGCCTAAAGACTATACTATTTTTATATGATTTTGACTTCTAACACTGAAGCTACTGAAAATAAGGTCCAGTTTTTAAATTTAGCATACAGGGTAAAGGGATTTCAGTGCCATAGTAGCAACTCTCTGCAACTGCTTGGAAGGAAAAAAAACAACAACAAAACAATACACGTTATTTAAAAGTTTTCTTTGTGATATTCTTTAGCTAAGTAGTGGTTGTAACATACAATGCTTTGACACAACTGGACATGCACCTACACAGACTTACCTTCGCAGTAGTCTAGTGGACAATGTATTTTCAAGTAAATACTGTTAAGTTTGAACTGCACCCCAAAAGAATTCAAAACGGTAAACAGTTCAATTTCTAGGGTGATACGGGTACTGATCAATAAACCAGAGGATTCTGTTTAGTGCAATTTGGGACGGGGTCGACCACATAACTAACACAAAAACGCGAGGGTCAAAGTACAAAATGACATACGTACGTCCAAACATATATACAAACAAACATCCCCGATTTTTTCATTTTTACCCCTGTAAGTGTCTCGCTCGCTACGCTCGCTCGCCAACAAACATCCCCGATTTTTTCATTTTTACCCCTGTAAGTGTCTCGCTCGCTACGCTCGCTCGCCAATTATAGCTAACTAGTGGTGTGCTTGAGCACAAATGGCGAGCGAGCCTAAAGACTATACTATTTTTATATGAATGATTTTAACTTCTAACACTGAAGCTACTGATAAGGTCCAGTTTTTTTATTTAGCATACAGGATAAAGGGATTTCAGTGCCATAGTAACAACTCTCTGCAACTGCTTGAATTGAAGGAAAAAAACAACAACAAAACAATACACGTTATTTAAAAGTTTTCTTTGTGATATTCTTTAGCTAAGTTGTGGTTGTAACACACAATGCTTTGACACAACTGGACATGAACCTACACAGACTTACCTTCGCAGTAGTCTAGTGGACAATGTATTTTCAAGTAAATACTGTTGCGCACGGCTTATAACCATGACAAAGAGCGCATTGACTTACCACCGCCACTAACTCTAATAGAAAAACTGCACCCGCAAAAGAATTCAAACGGTAAACAATTCAATTTCTAGGGTGATACGGGTACTTATCGATAAACCAGAGGATTCTGTTTAGTGCAATTTGGGACGGGGTCGACCACATAACTAACACAAAAACGCGAGGGTCAAAGTACAAAATGACATACGTACGTCCATATATATAAATAAATAAACTAGTGATGTGCTTGAGCACAAATGGCGAGCGAGCCTAAAGACTATACTATTTTTATATGAATGATCTTGACTTCTAACACTGAAGCTACTGAAAATAAGGTCAAGTTTTTAAATTTAGCATACAGGGTAAAGGGATTTCAGTGCCATAGTAACAACTCTCTGCAACTGCTTGGAAGGAAAACAACAACAACCAAACAATACTCGTTGTTTAAAAGTTTTCTTTGTGATATTCTTTAGCTAAGTAGTGGTTGTAACACACAATGCTTTGACACAACTGGACATGCACCTACACAGACTTACCTTCGCAGTAGTCTAGTGGACAATGTATTTTCAAGTAAATACTGTTGCCACGGCTTATAACCATGACAAAGAGCGCATTGACTTACCACAGCCACTAAGGATTCTCAGAGCTCGTTAATTGAAAAATACTGGAACTGTGAACGCTTTACCTAACTTACGTAATTAGAAGCGCGGGCGAAAACAGAGGTCTCACGTACCCCATAAACAGATAAATAAATAAATATAGCGAAATCTCGATTGAGTTACCCCTGAGAGTGTCTCGCTCGCTTCGCTCGCTCGCCAATAAATAAATAAACAAACATCCCCGATTTTCGATTGTGTTACCCCTGTAAGTGTCTCGCTCGCTACGCTCGCTCGCCAATTATAAAAAAAAATGCTTATAAAGTTATGAATATACCTATGAATTGATGATATACCGTCAAGGCCGTAGCCAGGGGGGGGGGGGTTCAGGGGGTTACATGTAACCCCCCTTTCAAATTAATGATATTTATAGAAGTCTGTTGATTGTGAGGTTGAAGTAACTTGACAATGAAAATGCAGTGCCAATTCAAAGATATTCGATTGTTTTTTTAAGAAAAAGTTAGCTGTGGAAGGAGATGGTTAGCATATTATCATGAGCTAGACATTGAAAAGTAAAGATTGTACTATATACAGGGGTGGGGGAAGCAAATTGATTTTGGCCAGGCCATGTAGTATTTATTGAGGCCACGCCCAGTGACATGGTGTGCAGATCTGTATGAAAGGGATGCAAAATATTGGCCAGAAGCAGGCGCAGGCTGTCATATTCATCAGTATCAACGGGTGAACAAGGTGAAGTCTGTGGTCTGTGTAGTAGGGCTAGTATCCGTACTTCCAAGTATCCAAGTTGGACAGATAAATCCTCCCAGCAGTGTGTCCAGTCATTGGGAGTTGATGCACAGAGTCCAGTCTGCCGTGCTTGTAGAGATGACGTATCTCGGTTAGTAAAAAACTCTGCATTCACACCAAGATGGGAAAAGGAAAAACAATATGAAACATGTGTAATTCGATCTTGTAATGGCAAAGACCTTCACTATTCCCATACCATAACTAGTGATGAGCTCATTGCATTTGGATTGGATATCCCTGATGTAATACCAACACCATTTCCCCTGTGCAAGCACCATTATTATACGGTGGAAAAAAAAAAAGCAAAACCACAAACCCACTGTCCAATGTGCAACATTAGTGTAAGAAATATTCATGTACGATCTTGTCCCAACAGTGACTTGATCAATAAGATCCTTCTTCAGCAAACAGGTTTTGAGGGAAATCTTTCAAACAGTTCTAAAGTATGTTTCTCTTGCTATAAGTGCCAACTAGAACTTCTTAAAGAAACTCAGCTGTCTAGTACAGACTCAGACTTGTCCCACCTGATAGCTACCTTAACCAGCAAAAAGTACCACTAAAGTGTGCCTCCACAGATGTCATTGACACTGCTATGCACTATACATCTATTTTTGTGGCAGAAATATTACTGCAGGGGGAAAGCCTACTTTTGCCAATGGTACATACTTTTTTTGATAAAAAACTCCAAGAGCTAGTTGGGAAGCACAACATAAATATTGATGAAATAAATGTTTCGGTTACGTCTAGGTGGATCCTCAGCAATCTCACCATTTCACTAGCCCACCATCTTAGCTGTGCATGCAAGGTAAAGAAGCATGGCACCATTTTGTACCGAACTAATGGTGATATTCTTCTTGCCCTTAGCAAAGCTTTGCACAAACAAAAGAATTGCACCACTGAGGAAAATCCTACCATAGCTACTACTGAGGAGCTAAGCAATGACAGCGTACTTCTTGACAAGGCTGCTGAATGTTTAAATAAAAGCTTTCAAACTCAGATACGTAAGTATTTACTGGAAGACAAGGTAGCTCCCTTTCAATTTGACCAGTTAAACATTGACAACTGTATAGCAGACCTAAATCCGACCATTTGGAGATTCATATGTAGAGTAACTCAATCATGGTCACAATCTAGCGGGCGTTCTAAAGTATGTGACACTACTACACATGAATACCATGTGAAGAAACTACGCCGCTTCACTTGTATGTGCACATTAATGTATTGTATTGATGACCGATGCTATTTACCACTACACTGCATTCAAAGTACGGCTTCATTAAAGCTATTTGATAATTTTTTAGAAGATGCCAATCACCAAGCATTGGGATCAGCCAAGAATATTCAACACCATATTCAAATTTGAGGGATTGTAACACATCATACAGTTTCGCATCACCTTCAACTAATAGGTGTTTCATTTGTTTGTTTTTTATGAAACGAGCATGTAAATCGTTTAGAACAAGAATCAGAGTGTCTTTACGATCTGCAATTGCATCTAGTGCTTGTAAATACACAACTTCAGATTTTTCTTGTGAAGATGATGGGTGTGAAATCAAAAATTGATGTAAATCTAAAAGAACCTCCGATTTATCACCTTTTTCATACTGATTAAACACTTGTTTAGTCAGCTGGTACGTACACAAACTTTCTTGTAGCTTTTCCACTGATTTCATTTCTTTTGAAGAAACTTCAAATGAGGACATTTCCAAATGTCTCCAAGCTGATAGAGCTAAACTTTGAACACTTGTACTCTCATTTGCTAACTCTGTAGCTAAGTTCACATGAATGCATGCACTTTCAGCACCAGATCGTGCCCTTCTCTGAATTTTTGGGACTGGGGACCTGCATGATTTGTTTGGGGAAGGGTATGGTGATGGCTTGCCTCTCTTTGTTCCCTGTGTGAGAACCTTGTTCACTGTTTTTGTTGTGTTTTCCAGAGGACACAATGGACCAGTTGTACTACCACTGGAGGGCGTGACCAACTGAAGTGAACTAGTCAAGCTTTCCACTTCATCCACTACTGGCCTGGGTGTTGTACTAGTTATGTCTGAAGGACATACCAATGGTAAGCTTGGCCGTGGTTGTACAATCTGAACTGTTGTTCCGTGCCAACTCGTAGACTGCCTTCCACAAAAGTTGTGTGCATATTTGTGCAAAAAGTCTATGTTGTCTGCAGATACAATGATCATTGCAGATGAACATAGTTCCTGCTCAGGGCCTTTGTGTTCCCTCATTTTTACATGTTGTTGAATTACTCTTGACAATGTATCGAGGGAAGAACAAATTCCGAGCCTATTTAGGTATCTAATCAATTTGGTAGATCCCCCACAGCTTTCAATTAAGTCAGTAATTATGGTTAATGCCTGCTTGTATGTATTTGTCTCCATCTTCTACTACAATGCCTGATCCTTTATCTGCACTTTTTATGACTAATGATTGGTTTGAGGCTAGTTCATTGAGGGTTTTTCTCTCTCTATGAGTTAGGTTCGATCTGGACACATTGGGTATGTGATTATCTATTGTACTTCTAACTCTTTTTAGGTATGATTCAATTTCTGGGGAGGCCACAGGAGGTTCCCACGTGCTCTTAGGGCGGAAGGGATGGGGCTCTCTCTGTGGCTGGTTCCTAAAGAAGTATTTTATTCTGTTGGATCTCTCGAATCTGGAAATGGACTCTGATTGGGATTCTCTGTTAGTCATTCTACTGGGGACGAACGTAAGTCCTAATCCGAGTACTCTGTACTGTGTCATCGTGAGTTGTTTGTGTGATAGGTTTGTTACGTACGTCATGCTGTCGACGTGATTGTTTGTTGTTTTCCTAAGTGACTTTAAGAATCTACTTCTGTGACTGTCACTTACATGCACATTAATCTTATTTCTGTATCTGTTCTTTGTCTTGTGTCTTTCTATGCTGTCATTTGCGTTTTGTTGTTTCACATGTTGTTGAAAGTCAATTAAAATTTTATTATTCTGAATCCCGTTACGGGGGTAGTAGTCATGGGAAGAGGCACAAGATGGTGATACAGAATTGTTTATGACATAGTTAAGAGGGGAATGGGAATCAATTGTTCCGCCGTGGTTCCTATGAGGTTCGGTTCCTTCTCGGACTGCACTGGGTGCCTGTCCAAACTTCAAAAACCCTGTTGGTACCGACCAGACAGCGGTGATGGCTGCCCGGCCAGTACACTAACTGCAGGAGCAAACAGCTGTGGTTGCTGTTGCCCTGCAGCACAGGGGGGATGGGTCAGCAGTGTAGGTTGCTGCTGGACCGCAGGATGGGTGGTGATAAGCTTCTGTATGAGATTGGCTAGAGTGGCCATGTCTGAGGAATTGGAGTGTGGAGTCTGATAGGGAGTACTGGTTATATTCTTTGGGTTTGTTGAGTTACTTTGTTTCTGTTGGTTGCGTTTGTGGTATGGTACTTGTGTTTGTCTTTGGTAATTTCTACCGTTAGTCCACTTACGCATTTGTTCTCCTTGTCTGCTCCTCTTCTCAGGTGGATGGAGTAGTCCTTCTAGCTTTCTCTTTTTAGTTTCGTTCAATCTTTGTTGCTGCTTCTTGATGTTGTCTACTGTCTTTTTCATCATATCTTCGTGTGTTTTTGCTTCTTCTTGTGTTGAGTTCTCTAATTCTAGTGTGATGTTGTGTTCTATTTTAACTATTTTCTGGCTGAGCTTCTCCTTCGTTTGTATGTAATGTTCCTTTAGTGATTCTGTGAATTGTGCTTCTGCCAACTGTTTTGTGTCTTTGAACTTGGCCTCTACAGCGGTGAGGTCCTTGAGTAGGGCATTGCACTTAACTCTTATTTTGAGTCCATTAGGTGTCTTTGACTCCTCAGTGCAAGCAGTGATGAAGTCCAGGTGACTGCACACCTTGTTAAAGTTACACACGGTCTTCTTGTAGAGCTGTCTCAATCTTAGCAAGTCCTCCTTTTCGGTGGCTGGCTGGGCAGTGTCCATTAGGACTGTATCCTCGTCCAGTATGTCTGGTTCTGGGATTAATGACTGCTTTGAGGTGGAGGCGGACTCTAAGGTCTTGGCGCCGGCTCTGATACTGGCTAGTGCTAGGGTTGGGGCTTGGGCTTGGGATAGAGGCAAAGGGTCCTGCCTTCTCTCTCCCTTCCTGGCTGGTACCACGCCTTCTTTAAACTGTCTTGTATTGGTTCTTCTGGTTTCTGGCATACTTGTAATTGCTTCTTTTCTCAATAATTTCTTTTTTATTAAAAAATTAAAAAATTCACCAACGTTTCAACAATGTGAGTGTCTTTATCAAGGTGAGAGGGTGATATGAGGAGCGTGTGGTGCTTTTATACTGAGCTAGGAAGGTTCATAATTGATTATTGAGAAGGATGTGCTTGATTCTTGGCGGTAGAGATGAGTGCGCAGTGTGCGCATAAGGCTTGTTTAATTCATTATTAGTGTTGCCATGGAGCTGGGTGTGGCTTCGGATCCAGGCGCGGAAGCATTCAGGTTTGTTTATCATGTGCGTTATTTAGAGTTAGTCCACGTTTTGAAATTGATTTCTTTATTCGTAGCGGCTGTTGAGGCCTTTCGGATAAACAGTTTGAAGAGCGCCTATCCAGTGTCTTTCTCTGTCATCGAGTTGTTCTAGGGTCGTCTTCTCAAGGATGGAGAGCTTAATGTCTCTTCCGAAGACGTGACCCGGTGAGTTGATAAAGTGTTTGTAGATCGGGAGGCGTGTCTTGATTTTAAAGGCAGCTCTGTGTCCCGCAAGTCTTTGCGACAGAGATCTCTTGGTTTGTCCGACATATTGGTTGCCTTTGGTGCATTTCTTGCATTCCATCAAGTAGATTACATTGCGAGTGCTACAGTTTGAGTGTTTAGCAGTACGGTAAGACTTGTGATTATAACTTGATTGTATTTTTATCTTTCTAGACATGACAGGACAGCATTTGCAGCCTGGGATGGCGCAACCTGCTGAGTGTCCGTCCAGGTTAGCAGTCAATGGTATTCTAATAGGGTCAGTAGATTGTTGAGGATCTGTGCAGTCTTTAAAAGGTATGTCGTGTCTAAAATACTCAAAAAACTTTAAAAAAATTTTTTTTGTCCTCTATAATTTTAAAAATTAGTAAATCCAATATTCTCAACACTTTTTAAATTTGAGAGCAATATCTTTTTTTATAGCCAAGAAATAAATTATTTTTTACTGGAACACTAATCCCTAACTCTGGCAACCCATTCCTGACCACAGCACTTATCCCTGACCCTGACCACACAGCACTTTATACCTGACCAACCTGGAAGACCATAAAACCACCAAAGTTTAAATTGTCATTCACTTACTATTTTTGGCTAGATTGAACTAATTTAGCCTGTTGTTTTTGCTTTTTTATTTGTTTTTTTGCATCAAAAAGTCTGATGCAAATTTATAGGTATACAGAGTTCAATGAAGAACAGCAACTAAACTTGAGCAGTTTGCTATGCAACAAGAAAGGTTGTAATATAAAGAGACCAATTAGGATCAAAATCTAACAACAATTATCCCTGACCAGAGCACTTGCCCCCCCCCCCCCCCCCCCCCCCCACAAAATAAATCAGAAGAAATATTCTGGGGGAAAAAAAAAAACATAATCAAAGTACAATCATATTTCTTGAGGTAGTAGCTCTTACATTTGTAACAAACTGCAAAAGAAAAGTTTTGTGTCAATGCAATACACTTTCAAATATTCTAAAATATTCTGCAAGTACATTAGCATTTAGCTGCTATTCTGTAGTAAAATATTTTAATTTACCTGGATTGACCCCTGGTCATCCAAGTGGTATGTTCTTTGTAGGAACTAGAATGAAAAACCAGCAACATTAAAAGTGAGTAGCAAATTCATGAATTCATGAATTTGCTACTCACTTTCAAAATACAGCCTTGGGCCTAGTCTGGCGTAGCCGACCCTTTACCTCTTCTATATTGGGGAATGGGGGAGGAAAGGGTCTGGGGACAGTAGTACTAATGACCAGTTCTAGCGCCAGATTCTGGCGCTAACCACTAATTTTAAAAGTTTACCGCAGAGGTTTACTGGCCTCCAGTAGCGCGCGTCTGTGGCAGTTTACCGCAGAGGTTTAATTACGGATAGCCGTTTGATTGCGAATTTTTCTGCAAACTTGAGAGGCTACAAAGGTATGGCTAGTGGAGACCGAGCTGAAGCTGTAAAAGTGGTGGCGGAAGGAGTAGCTAAGCGCTTGGGATACAGCGGCTTGAAGAGCTTACAGGAGGAAGTGGTAGTAAGCTTTGTTCAGGACATGACGTTTTTGCAATTCTTCCCACTGGCTATGGAAAGAGTTTATGCTACGTCTGCTTGCCAGAAGTTTTTTATTTACTGGACTCACCACCACTACCTTCCATCATCATAGTAGTGTCACCACTAACAGCAATCATTGAAGATCAAGTAAATATTGTTTTAATGTTATTAGAAGTTTGCTAATCAACTAGCTGATAACTGTACATATAGGTGCAGCTCTACTCGTCCAAGGGTGTAGCTACTGGTAGTGTCACAGGAGAGTCCAGTGCAGCTATGCTGGACAGTGTGTATAGAGCTGAGCATCAGCTGTTGTTTTTCACACCAGAGATGATTCTCCGGAAAAAGTGGCGGAAACTTTTGCAGAGAGATGACTATAGACAAAGAGTGAAGGGAATGATTATTGATGAAGCACATACTGTTAAGAAATGGTAAGTTGTTTACAATAGGTTTTTCTAAAAATGCAAGCCAGTTATACATTAAAACTATGCAAGAAGATGTATATTTTATGTTGGCTGTTGATAATTGCAGGGGAGAAACATTTAGACCAATCCTGACCCATATAGGTGAAGTCAGAAGTATTTTGCCTGAGTCTGTCAACCTTTTGGCCTTGACTGCTACAGCAACTACTACAGTTCGTACCAGCGTGTCTGAAATACTTGGCCTACAGAATCCTATTGTTATTGTAATGTCACCTTGCAAGAACAATATTGTGTATGCCGTAAGTAAATTTAATAACATAGACACTTTCGCACCCTTACTCGATCGGTTACGTACGGATGGAGTAAGAGCACCTAGAACAATTATTTACTGCCAAAGGTATGATGATTGTAGTAGTCTATACATGTATTTTAAGCATGGGCTAAAAGAGAAGTTCACATACCCCACTGGAGCTCCTGACCTATCAAAATTCAGATTGGTGGAAATGTTTTGCGGATGCACTGACTTGGAGGTAAAGAACCAGATCATCAAATCATTTGGATCAGAATCCCAGCTACGTATAGTGTGTGCAACTATTTCATTTGGGTTAGGAGTCGATTGTCGCGATGTAAGGCAAGTAATTCATTTGGGGTCACCCGAAGACATAGATGCCTATATTCAAGAAACTGGTAGGGGTGGAAGAGATGGAAAGCACTCGTTAGCTTTACTCTTAAGCCACAAGCGAGGAGGGAAATTTTTGTGCGAGAAATCAATGCTACAATACGAGAATAATAGCACTATTTGCAGACGAAACTTATTATTTCAAAATATAGACAATTACAAACCATTTCAAACTGATTACAAGTGCATGTGTTGTGATGTTTGTAAGCGTGTTTGTCAATGTGGATCTTGTTTTGATAATCAAAAATCATTTGTGTATTTGTAATATTGTCAATTCATTAATTACATTAAAATTTTACATGTCCCTGGATCCAATCAATAATCACAGCTGAAGGTTTCGCATGCAGAATATTCCTTGGATTGGGGAAAGATGGGTAATACCTGCCAGTAATTTCAGTGAAAATAGACATTTCTTGTAACTCTTTTAGAATAATGTTCATGTCAGCTCTTGAGTTCGGCACATTGTGAGCAGAAGAACCACTATCTGAAATTTTGTTGTCTGCATCAAAAGTGTCCATTACTGCTGATATTGTTCCAAGGGCCTCTGCTACTCGCTGAATGCACTGGGGTGTCTTGTTTGCACCAAGGCTCTTAACAGCTGATTTACAAATACGTATCTGGTGCTCACAATGAAGATCATTGGGAATGTTTTTCCCAGGACAACCATGTACGTTAATGAATCTTGTCCATATAAATTCCATTGCTTGGCGCTTAGATAAAATATAATCATAGTTGAGAAGAAAATTTAGGGTCTCGTTTGCATAGTTTTTTCTTCCCGAGTTTTGAAAAATAGGCAGCATATACCTGTAGCAACGCAAAACTCGATCACCATCTCCTTCCTTGATGGCATCTCGGAATTCCAGATAAAACAATCCAAAACTCAATGCTTGCTTCGCATACAAGTAAATCCTGTCATCTTGACGAGAAGAAGAGCTTTGAGGGTCCGATGCAGAAGAGTTGTACGTAAATGAGAAAAATGTCTTCATGAAATCATCTATAATATGATTTAAGACTTTCCCTCTCTCACATTCAGGCTCCATCCAAGTATCTGTACCTTTGGGAGCATAATTTGTAGTTGGAATTTCATGCATTTCTGACATACCCAGCATTTTCATGGCAGCAGCAACTATAAGACACTCTACAACCAAAACGATAAAATCATCACATGCGTCAAAACTCTCAATCGGCACTTTGACCACATTACTGTGATTAATAGTGTTTCGAAGTTGATAAAGTGTCCCATGTTCAGTGACTGACTTGGCCGAATAATAGTACTTCCAGAGAACCTATACAGAAAAAGATAATATTAATCTCATCTACTATCTATACGTTCTGTTTACTTATCTTACCCCCAATAAGTTTGCCTTTGTATGCCAATCCTCCAAAGTAGGAATGAGACCTTCTAGCCGCTTTGATGGTGTTTCACCATTAAGTTTAGCCTTTATAGCTGACTTGGCTCTAGCTGCAGTCATCTGATCTCCACCAATAATTACTTTGTGCATCCTTTCATTCACCACTTCTACTCTGTCAGCCTCGCCAACAGCTACTTCTTCAGTCCATGAGACAGACGGAACAAACTGGTGTAAATGAGCCATTATATCTACCATATCTCCTCCTTTTGCTTCATTTTTTAATAGGACACCAAGAGGAATCTGTAGTACATACATACATGCATATATATACATACATACATACGTATGTACGTGCGTGCATGCATACATACATATACATACATACATACATACATACATACATACATACATACATACATACATACATTATACATACATACATTTAATACACACGCTTTTTGGAATTTAACACTTAAACAATATCCTGACACAACAACACATAATTAACTGATGTCTCTGCACACTCATGTAAAGCTAGTATGAATAAAGCTTACCACTTCTGATTTGCTGCTCATTTCGTTGTAATAACGATGCTTAATATGCCAATCAACAAGACCATCAAAAGTCATTCCAAAATAAGGAAGATGAGTGCATAGTATCCTGGATATCAGTATGGAAATGTTGGCCTTCAAGGATTGGTCGTCATGTGGTGTCGGCAACAATGACTTAGCAACTGATCTAACATCTAAACATGAATTATCAATTCTAACATCAGATAGAGCACTAAAATCTATTCTGTTTAGGACACCATACGAGTAGAAATAGTGCAGCGACTCAGTCTGTCTGTCTGAACGCATGTGACGTCTTCGAACATTTTTATCTAAATTGTCCCCACACAAACGAAACCCGTTCCATGCTGGCTTGCTGTATTCTTTTTGTATTAGAAGAGATCTTTCCAATACTTCTGGTGGTCTTGCAATCTGCAATTCTTGAGATACAAGAGAATCCTCAGTCATGTTATCAAGAGCAAAATCATCTGATGTGCAGCTCTCATCACTAGAAGAGAACATTTCATCTGTGTTAATATCATTCTCTTCTTGCTCAGACATTTCTTCTTCAGACTCAGACTCTGATTCAGTGTCTGATTCAGTGCCCGATTCAGAAGAATCAAAGATGCAAAATGCTGCACTGTCAAATTCTTCTCCCTGTTCTCCTTGTGTTTCCTACATATTGATGATAATATTAAGGTTTTAAAAATTACAGCCAAGGTCATATCCAGGGAGTGGGGAAGGGGGACTTATGCATCTCTCCCAATTATCTAGCTATATTATTTTAGTCCCCTTCCTTTGTATAAACTTTATCATCACTTACAGCTTCAACATCAGTAGGCAGAGATGGCAACAGTGAGTCCCTCCATTCCCTGACAGGCTTGTCATAATCTTTTCCCAAGTCCTTCACCATCCTTATTGTTGTTTTGTGAGAAACTGACAGGAATATTTTCTGCAACCTCTCATACACCTACCCGAACAGTA
>WLWD01000975.1_pt1 | contig 23170 bp, 18 predicted proteins | sample 6712731 | NCBI WGS metagenome assembly WLWD01 (sample SAMN12718690, study PRJNA576275) | sponge metagenome | isolation source: marine sponge | host: Mycale hentscheli | place: New Zealand: South Island, Marlborough, Capsize Point | collected 2014-11-01
CTCAACTACCTAGCCCAGGCCAGCAGTCTGCAGTTGCTCAACTACCTCCTAGCCCAGGCCAGCAGTCTGCAGTTGCTCAACTACCTAGCCCAGGCCAGCAGTCTGCAGTTGCTCAACTACCTCCTAGCCCAGGCCAGCAGTCTGCAGTTGCTCAACTACCTAGCCCAGGCCAGCAGAGTTGCTCAACTACCTAGCCCAGGCCAGCAGTCTGCAGTTGCTCAACTACCTAGCCCAGGCCAGCAGTCTGCAGTTGCTCAACTACCTAGCCCAGGCCAGCAGTCTGCAGTTGCTCAACTACCTAGCCCAGGCCAGCAGTCTGCAGTTGCTCAACTACCTAGCCCAGGCCAGCAGTCTGCAGTTGCTCAACTACCTAGCCCAGGCCAGCAGTCTACAGTTGCTCAACTACCTAGCCCAGGCCAGCAGTCTACAGTTGCTCAACTACCTAGCCCAGGCCAGCAGTCTACAGTTGCTCAACTACCTAGCCCAGTCCAGCAGTCTGCAGTTGCTCAACTACCTAGCCCAGTCCAGCAGTCTACAGTTGCTCAACTACCTAGCCCAGGCCAGCAGTCTGCAGTTGCTCAAATACCTCCTAGCCCAGGCCAGCAGCCATCAGTTGCTCAACTACCTAGCCCAGGCCAGCAGTCTACAGTTGCTCAACTACCTAGCCCAGGCCAGCAGTCTACAGTTGCTCAACTACCTAGCCCAGGCCAGCAGTCTACAGTTGCTCAACTACCTAGCCCAGGCCAGCAGTCTGCAGTTGCTCAACTACCTAGCCCAGGCCAGCAGTCTGCAGTTGCTCAACTACCTAGCCCAGGCCAGCAGTCTGCAGTTGCTCAACTACCTAGCCCAGGCCAGCAGTCTGCAGTTGCTCAACTACCTAGCCCAGGCCAGCAGTCTGCAGTTGCTCAACTACCTAGCCCAGGCCAGCAGTCTGCAGTTGCTCAACTACCTAGCCCAGGCCAGCAGTCTGCAGTTGCTCAACTACCTAGCCCAGGCCAGCAGTCTGCAGTTGCTCAACTACCTAGCCCAGGCCAGCAGTCTACAGTTGCTCAACTACCTAGCCCAGGCCAGCAGTCTGCAGTTGCTCAACTACCTAGCCCAGTCCAGCAGTCTGCAGTTGCTCAACTACCTAGCCCAGGCCAGCAGTCTGCAGTTGCTCAACTACCTAGCCCAGTCCAGCAGTCTGCAGTTGCTCAACTACCTAGCCCAGTCCAGCAGTCTGCAGTTGCTCAACTACCTAGCCCAGGCCAGCAGTCTGCAGTTGCTCAACTACCTAGCCCAGTCCAGCAGTCTGCAGTTGCTCAACTACCTAGCCCAGGCCAGCAGTCTACAGTTGCTCAACTACCTAGCCCAGGCCAGCAGTCTGCAGTTGCTCAACTACCTAGCCCAGGCCAGCAGTCTACAGTTGCTCAACTACCTAGCCCAGGCCAGCAGTCTGCAGTTGCTCAACTACCTAGCCCAAACTAAACTGGAAGTTAGTAATTTGAAAAACTAAAACTAGAATTGAAATTAGTACATTGGTAAAACCAAAACTAAAACTGTAGTCTTTTACTCTTTATTAGTGAAAAACTAAAACTATTAATCCCGAAATATTTTTTTGTCAAAAAAACTATAACTAGCTAAAACTAAAATGTAAATGTTCAACCAAAACAACATTACTCAGCAGACTAAACAGAATTGAACACTGGATGAGGCATGGTAGGGATCTGCCAAGGAGTACATTCAAGGTGAATTGGTTACAAAAATACAACTAAAAAAAAAGGCTAGCTAGTTTTAGTTAGTGTCATTCACTCTACTGATAGTTCCAGTTTTTATCAAATTTGCTGTCTTCTAAAAAAAAGAGTTCTTTCATGTTCTCTACAGGTTCATTTTAGTTTTTACAATATTAAAAAAAAAACTAAGGGGGTTTGTCTACTGATAAAACTTGTTTGAAAAAATGCCACATCAGCTGGTGCAGAAGAAAGCTGTATAAGCATCAAAACCTTAAGAACTTCCTTTTCTAGTGCTGTTTTAGTAACTAAAACTAAAACTAATCATGGGTTAGAGGAGGATAGAGGTTAGAGGAGAATAAAGATTAGAAGAGAATAGAGGTTAGAGGAGAATAGAAGTTAGGGGCTAGGGCTAGGGCTAGGGCTAGGGGTTAGAGGAGAATAGAGGTTAGAGGAGAATAGAGGTTAGAGGAGAATAGAGGTTAAAGGAGAATAGAGGTTAGAGGTTAGAGGAGAATAGAGGTTAGAGGAGAATAAAGATTAGAAGAGAATAGAGGTTAGAGGAGAATAGAGGTTAGAGGAGAATAAAAATTAGAAGAGAATAGAGGTTAGAGGAGAATAGAGGTTAGAGGAGAATAGAGGTTAGAGGAGAATAGAGGTTAGAGGAGAATAGAGGTTAGAGGTGAATAGAGGTTAGAGGAGAATCGAGGTTAGAGGAGAATAGAGGTTAGAGGAGAATAAAGACTAGAAGAGAATAGAGGTTAGAAGAGAATAGAGGTTAGAGGAGAATAGAGGTTAGAGGAGAATAGAGGTTAAAGGAGAATAAAGATTAGAAGAGAATAGAGGTTAGAGGAGAATAGGTTAGAGGAGAATAGAGGTTAGAGGAGAATAGAGGTTAGAAGAGAATAGAGGTTAGTGGAGAATAGAAGTTAGAGGAGAATAAAGATTAGAAGAGAATCGAGGTTAGAGGAGAATAGAGGTTAGAGGAGAATAGAAGTTAGAGGAGAATAGAAGTTAGAGGAGAATAAAGATTAGAAGAGAATAGAGGTTAGAGGAGAATAGAGGTTAGAGGAGAATAGAGGTTAGAGGAGAATAGAAGTTAGAAGAGAATAGAGGTTAGAGGAGAATAGAGGTTAGAGGAGAATAGAGGTTAGAGGAGAATAAAGATTAGAAGAGAATCGAGGTTAGAGGAGAATAGAGGTTAGAGGAGAATAGAGGTTAGAGGAGAATAGAGGTTAGAGGAGAATAGAGGTTAGAGGAGAATAAAGATTAGAAGAGAATCGAGGTTAGAGGAGAATAGAGGTTAGAGGAGAATAGAGGTTAGAGGAGAATAGAGGTTAGAGGAGAATAGAGGTTAGAGGAGAATAGAGGTTAGAGGAGAATAGAGGTTAGAAGAGAATAGAGGTTAGAGGAGAATAGAGGTTAGAGGAGAATAGAAGTTAGAGGAGAATAAAGATTAGAAGAGAATCGAGGTTAGAGGAGAATAGAGGTTAGAGGAGAATAGAGGTTAGAGGAGAATAGAGGTTAGAAGAGAATAGAGGTTAGAGGAGAATAGAGGTTAGAGGAGAATAGAAGTTAGAGGAGAATAAAGATTAGAAGAGAATAGAGGTTAGAGGAGAATAGAGGTTAGAGGAGAATAGAGGTTAGAGGAGAATAGAAGTTAGAAGAGAATAGAGGTTAGAGGAGAATAGGTTAGAGGAGAATAGAGGTTAGAGGAGAATAGAGGTTAGAGGAGAATAAAGATTAGAAGAGAATAGAGGTTAGAGGAGAATAGAGGTTAGAGGAGAATAGAGGTTAGAGGAGAATAGAGGTTAGAGGAGAATAGAGATTAGAAAGAGATAATTATTAACTATTTCAGCATAAAAGAAATTTTGAGAACAACTTTTTTGGTAGGACCTATATTTGATTGCCTTTACTCCATGGGTGCACTTTGCCATAATCCTCAACAACATCCCCCCCCCCCCCCCCCTCAATTATCATATTCTTTAAATTCTCACATTCTACCAGCTACAGTAGTACTAAGTATACTTATTCAATTTCTTATTATAGTTATTAACATGGTATTGACAAAACAAAACTTTAAGTAATAAATAATGTTCTGAAATGATTAGTCCCTTTTAACAGCTCCCAGTCCAGGCTTAACACTACCACTAGCTGCTCTCTTTTCTCTCGCTGCTTGTTGCTTCAGTCGTCGCTCTTCCATTTTCTTCTGCCTCAGCTGCTGCTTGAGAACATCTTCATCTTTAGGTTTACCAGAGTGGCCATCCTGAGCACTGGCTGCACTCGACAAATTGTCCTTCTTTCTTTCTAATTTGGATTTATGGCCATCTAAAGTTGAATCTTGATTGCCCCAGCCAGAATCTTGATCGCCCCAACCAGAATCTTGATTGCCCCAGCCAGAATCTTGATTGCCCCTGCCAGAATCTTGATCAGCCCAGCCAGAACTGTCCAAGCCTTCATCTGTGAAAGTGAATACAGCATCAGTAATGGGCAGTAAGGAGCAGTAGTCTATTGTTGCATTATTAGAGACGTGTCCCAGTTCATGCGTCATTTAGACGTGTCCCAGTTCATGTGTCATTTAGACATGTCCCAGTTCATGTGTCATTTAGACGTGTCCCAGTTCATGTGTCATTTAGACGTGTCCCAGCTCATGTGTCATTTAGACATGTCCCAGTTCATGTGTCATTTAGAAGTGTCCCAGTTCATGTGTCATTTAGACGTGTCCCAGTTCACGTGTCATTTAGACGTGTCCCAGTTCATGTGTCATTTAGACGTGTCCCAGTTCATGTGTCATTTAGACGTGTCCCAGTTCATGTGTCATTTAAACGTGTCCCAGCTCATGTGTCATTTAGACGTGTCCCAGTTCATGTATCATTTAGACGTGTCCCAGTTCATGTATCATTTAGACGTGTCCCAGCTCATGTGTCATTTAGACATGTCCCAGTTCATGTGTCATTTAGAAGTGTCCCAGTTCATGTGTCATTTAGACATGTCCCAGTTCACGTGTCATTTAGACATGTCTCAGTTCATGTGTCATTTAGACGTGTCCCAGTTCATGTGTCATTTAGACATGTCCCAGTTCATGTGTCATTTAGACGTGTCCCAGTTTGTGTGTCATTTAGACGTGTCCCAGTTCATGTGTCATTTAGACGTGTCCCAGTTTGTGTGTCATTTAGACGTGTCCCAGTTTGTGTGTCATTTAGACCTGTCCCAGTTCATGTGTCATTTAGACATGTCCCAGTTTGTGTATCATTTAGACATGTCCCAGTTTGTGTGTCATTTAGACGTGTCCCAGTTTGTGTGTCATTTAGATGTGTCCCAGTTCATGTGTCATTTAGACGTGTCCCAGTTCATGTGTCATTTAGACGTGTCCCAGTTCAGGTGTCATTTAGACGTGTCCCAGTTTGTGTGTCATTTAGACGTGTCCCAGTTCAGGTGTCATTTAGACGTGACCCAGTTCATGTGTCATTTAGACGTGTCCCAGTTCAGGTGTCATTTAGACGTGTCCCAGTTTGTGTGTCATTTAGACGTGTCCCAGTTCAGGTGTCATTTAGACGTGTCCCAGTTCATGTGTCATTTAGACGTGTCCCAGTTCAGGTGTCATTTAGACGTGTCCCAGTTCATGTGTCATTTAGACGTGTCCCAGTTCAGGTGTCATTTAGACGTGTCCCAGTTCAGGTGTCATTTAGACGTGTCCCAGTTCAGGTGTCATTTAGACGTGTCCCAGTTCAGGTGTCATTGAGACGTGTCCCAGTCTGTGTGTCATTTAGACGTGTCCCAGTTCAGGTGTCATTTAGACGTGTCCCAGTTCATGTGTCATTTAGACGTGTCCCAGTTTGTGTGTCATTTAGATGTGTCCCAGTTCACGTGTCATTTAGACGTGTCCCAGTTCATGTGTCATTTAGACGTGTCCCAGTTCAGGTGTCATTTAAACGTGTCCCAGTTCATGTGTCATTTAGACGTGTCCCAGTTCAGGTGTCATTTAGATGTGTCCCAGTTCATGTGTCATTTAGACGTGTCCCAGTTCAGGTGTCATTTAGACGTGTCCCAGTTCAGGTGTCATTTAGACGTGTCTAGGGTTGGGCGATATTGGGTTATTCTCATCACGGTACGGTATTATAAAATTAATTGCGGTATGAGTAACTAACAACTATTTTTTAAAATTTAAATTAAAGTGTATAAATGAGAGAATTGTCATTGTCAAAATAATGATAGAAAAAGTTTTTTTTCAGCAAGTATTTTAATTATAAGTTGATATTCAAGAATCGGTCAGCTCCAGCCATCGTCTCCCGCCTCTTTCATACGGCTGCACTGGGTATAGCACAGAAGAAAGTGTTGGCTGATTGATGTCAGTCGTTCCAGACCGTTTCTCACCTTCTCTCTTCATCAGGAGCCTGACTTTACTGTGAACCTTGGGGTGTTTGTTCTTTAGGTGCGATAGCAAGTTCGAAGTGTTCCCAGTAGCCGCCCTAACTTGCATGCCGCAAATTCGACAAACAGGATTGTCCTGTTGGCTGCCTCCGCCACTATCATCCGCGATTAAACTGAAATACTTCCATACAGCAGATTGTGTACTGCATTTCTCGGTAAGTTGCTGTCCAGACGCCATCACTAAAAAACGGTAAAATACAGCTGGAACTCTATGCGCTGCGCATGCGCAATTTATCGCGGTATTTCCCGCGTTACTCGGTATAATTTTTTTTATCGTACCGTGACTAAATACCGCGATACCGCCCAACCCTAGACGTGTCCCAGTTCATGTGTCATTTAGACGTGTCCCAGTTCATGTGTCATTTAGACGTGTCCCAGTTCATGTGTCATTTAGATGTGTCCCAGTTCATGTGTCATTTAGACGTGTCCCAGTTCATGTGTCATTTAGAAGTGTCCCAGTTCAGGTGTCATTTAAACGTGTCCCAGTTCATGTGTCATTTAGACGTGTCCCAGTTCAGGTGTCATTTAGATGTGTCCCAGTTCATGTGACATTTAGACGTGTCCCAGTTCAGGTGTCATTTAGACGTGTCCCAGTTCAGGTGTCATTTAGACGTGTCCCAGTTCAGGTGTCATTTAGACGTGTCCCAGTTTGTGTGTCATTTAGACGTGTCCCAGTTTGTGTGTCATTTAGACGTGTCCCAGTTTGTGTGTCATTTAGACATTACAAATATTTCAACTACTAACCTTTAACCTTAGGTTTACTGGTGGGTTGGTTTTTCTAAAAACAGAAACATAATTATAGAATAAAATCATCAGGGATAGTGCTGTTGGTGTGCCTTATGTGTCCTGCACTGAGTGATTAAAACTTTTACCTTGGAAGTTTTCTTTATAGGTGTGTCTTCGCTCCAATCACCCCAGCCATCATCAGCCACGCCATGAGCTGGCTCAGACTTCCTGTCAGACTCATTGGATGCTGGCACAGACTGGAACAGGGAGGATGCTGAAGGAAGGTTAGAAGAGACTTTCGCTTTATGGCTGTGTTGACCAGTACCAGATGGCCATAAATCAAAAGCATCTTTCGTCTTCTCTGCGGAACTTGTATTGGTAGTAATGTTGTCAAAGAAGTCAGCACCACTGCTCAGTGAGTGTGTTGGTTTAGTAGTAGCTGCAGGAGTCTTGGAATGGTCCTTGGAGTGAGACGGAGTATCAAATGTACCCCACCCATCATCTTCCCAACCCTCCATGTCACTGCCATCTTTCTCATGATCCTCTGACGTTCCTTCTGTCCAATCATCAGTTATCTTAACACCTTTAGAATTGACACCTTCCATGCCAACACCAGATACATCCTGTACATGAGAACAACACATGTGACAGGTACATCTTAAAACACATGCAACTGTGCCCCTCCCCTCTCACCTCCCATTCCTCATCTTGCCAGTCCTCCAGGTGGTTTTCTTTCTGTCCAGTGCCTCCATCTGGTTGGCTCGCTGACCCATGTGTACCCTGTACCGGCTCATGAAATTTTGCTACAAAACACACATCAAAATCCTCATCACTATGATCAATCATGAACTACATCAGTTCAGTATACCACCAATAACCATTATCACTATCATCACCAGTAGCTATCACCATCATAATTATAATCATCATCGTCACTATGATCAATTATGAACTACATCAATACAGTGTACCACCAATAACCAGTAGCTATCACCATCATAATTATAATCATCATCGTCACTATGATCAATTATGAACTACATCAATACAGTGTACCACCAATAACCATTATCACTATCATCACCAGTAGCTACACCATCATTATCATCATCATCATCATCGTCATCATCATCATCTCAATCATCACTATCATCATCACAATCATCATCATCATTGTCATAGTAGCTAATAATAGGTATCTCCCACATCCTGGAAGACAATACCATGTTGACTGGTTGTTGCAGTCGTGGATTGTGTGGTCCTAGGAGGTGTGGCAGGAGTTGCTGTGTTGTCTCTATGTCCAGTTCCCACTGTAGACTCCACAGCAGTGCTGCTTGGTAACGCTGAAGTCTGAGTAGAGCCTCGATAAAACTTGGAAGTGAGAGAACTCATTGCCCAGCCAGTCCAACTGCTAGCAGATGCTAATAAACAACAACAAACAAACAAACAAACAAGACAGTTTGAGGAAAAGATGTTGGAGTAAATAATAGAATTGCATCACTCAGTCAGTCACATGAATCACTGCTGGTCAACTCTTGACATAAGTCAACATGAATCACTGCTGGTCAACTCTTGACATAAGTTAACATGAATCACTGCTGGTCAACTCTTGACATAAGTCAACATGAATCACTGCTGGTCAACTCTTGACATAAGTTAACATGGGCATACATACATACAAACACACATATACATACACACATACCCACACACATGCACACATAGAAGCTATTTAGTGGTTCCATGACCGTGTGAGTGTGCTACATGACTGGTGTGTGTATGTGTGTGAGTGTGCTACATGACTGGTGTGTGTATGTGTGTGAGTGTGCTACATGACTGGTGTGTGTGTGTGTGTGTGTGTGTGTGTGCAATGCACTGTATTTACTGTGAATAATTGAACCTGTAGTTAGTCATACATTTCCTCTACCTTCTATTTTCTCCTGTTCAGCTGCAGCCTGAGGATCCTCTGACAGAGTCTCTAACTTGGCCAAGAACATCTTGATGATCTTGAAGGTTTTGTCTCTCACTGGCTTCTCTTTGTCCACAGTGACAACACACAATGCCGGCAAGATCCTCCCGGACAGGTCGGAGCTAGAGATATACATGTGAGTGGCTGCCATGGCATCTACAGCAGCTATACGAGCAGGAGGAAACGGGTCCTTCAATGCACGCAGAAATGCTGTTACTAGAACCTTCTGTCTGGTCTATAACACACACACACACACATACACCATTCACCTTGATACTACCAGATTTTGTTGTGAGATGGCCGGCTATAGATATTAGTAAGTTTAGTAAGGACTTACTGCAGGGTTAAGATGGCCGGCTATCCTCCCTAGACAGATATTAGTAAGGACTCTAATCTCAGGCTTCTCATCCATCTGACATTTGGCCAAGTACTTGAGTAGCTGTCCATTCAAAGTAGCAGAACTCAACTTGGGAGCCAACAGAACTGTAGCCTAGCATTAACACACATAATTAACTCTTATATTGAAAAAAATAAATTAATTAAAAGCACCGTGCCTCTATCCTGATGCACACACTGCCCACGCCTCTCACAATTGGTCAAAACAACATACATACTTTAATATAACTTTTTAACCTACTTTAGGCGCACCCTCAACACCCTAGGAACACCCTCAACACCCTAGGAACTCCTTCCACACCCTAGGAACACCCTCAACACCCTAGGAACTCCTTCCACACCCTAGGAACTCCTTCCACACCCTAGGAACACCCTCAACATCCTAGGAACTCCTTCCACACCCTAGGAACACCCTCAACACCCTAGGAACTCCTTCCATACCCTAGGAACACCCTCAACACCCTAGGAACTCCTTCCACACCCTAGGAACACCCTCAACACCCTAGGAACACCCTCCACACTCTAGGAACTCCTTCCACACCCTAGGAACACCCTCCACACCCTAGGAACACCCTCCACACCCTAGGAACACCCTCCACACCCTAGGAACTCCTTCCACACCCTAGGAACACCCTCCACACCCTAGGAACACCTTCCACACCCTAGGAACACCCTCCACACCCTAGGAACACCCTCCACACCCTAGGAACACCCTCCACACCCTAGGAACTCCTTCCACACCCTAGGAACTCCTTCCACACCCTAGGAACACCCTCCACACCCTAGGAACACCCTCCACACCGGCCACACCCTAGGAACTCCTTCCACACCCTAGGAACACCCTCCACGCCCTAGGAACACCCTCCACACCCTAGGAACTCCTTCCACACCCTAGGAACACCCTCCACACCCTAGGAACACCCTCCACACCCTAGGAACTCCTTCCACACCCTAGGAACACCCTCCACACCCTAGGAACTCCTTCCACACCCTAGGAACACCCTCCACACCCTAGGAACTCCTTCCACACCCTAGGAACACCCTCCACACCCTAGGAACACCCTCCACACCCTAGGAACTCCTTCCACACCATAGGAACACCCTCCACACCCTAGGAACTCCTTCCACACCCTAGGAACACCCTCCACACCCTAGGAACTCCTTCCACACCCTAGGAATACCCTCCACACCCTAGGAACACCCTCCACACCCTAGGAACTCCTTCCACACCCAAGGAACACCCTAGGAACGCCCTCCACACTCTAGGAACTCCTTCCACACCCTAGGAACACCCCCCACACCCTAGGAACACCCTCCACACCCTAGGAACTCCTTCCACACCCTAGGGACACCCTCCACACCGGCCATACCCTAGGAACTCCTTCCACACCCTAGGGAAACACCTCCACACCCTAGGAACCCCCTCCACACCCTAGGAAACTCCGTCCACACCCTAGGTACACTATCCACACCGGCCCATAACCCTTAGGAACTCTTCCCACACCATAGGAACCCCTACACCACCCAGGAACACAATCCACACCCTAGGAACTCTCACCCCCTAGGAACGCCCTCCACACTCTAGAATCCTACCACACCCTAGGAACACCCTCCACACCCTAGGAACACCCTCCACACCCTAGGAACTCCTTCCACACCCTAGGAACACCCTCCACACCGGCCACACCCTAGGAACTCCTTCCACACCCTAGGAACACCCTCCACACCCTAGGAACACCCTCCACATCCTAGGAACACACGGAACACCCTAGGAACACCCTCAATACCCTAGGAACTCCTTCCACACCCTAGAAACACCCTCCACACCCTAGGAACACCCTCCACACCCTAGGAACTCCTTCCACACCCTAGGAACACCGTCCACACCCTAGGAACTCCTTCCACACCCTAGGAACACCCTCCACACCCTAGGAACACCCTCCACATCCTAGGAACACACGGAACACCCTAGGAAAACCCTCCACAACCTAGGAACACCCTCTATGCCCTAGGAACACCCTCCACACCCTAGGAACACCCTCCACACCCTAGGAACACCCTCCACACCCTAGGAACACCCTCCACACCCTAGGAACATCCTCCACACTCTAGGAACATCCTCCATACCCTAGGAACACCCTCAATACCCTAGGAACTCCTTCCACACCCTAGGAACTCCCTCCACACCCTAGGAACATCCTCCACACCCTAGGAACATCCTCCACACCCTAGGAACACCCTCAATACCCTAGGAACTCCTTCCACACCCTAGAAACACCCTCCACACCCTAGGAACACCCTCAACGCCTTAGAAACACCCTCCACCCCCTAGGAACACCCTCCACACCCTAGGAACACCCTCCACACCCTAGGAACACACGGAACACCCTAGGAAAACCCTCCACACCCTAGGAACACCCTCTATGCCCTAGGAACACCCTCCACACCCTAGGAACACCCTCCACACCCTAGGAACACCCTCCACACCCTAGGAACACCCTCCACACCCTAGGAACACCCTCCACACCCTAGGAACACCCTCCACACCCTCCACACTCTAGGAACACCCTCCACACCCTAGGAACACCCTCCACACCCTAGGAACACCCTCCACACTCTAGGAACACCCTCCACACCCTAGGAACACCCTCCACACTCTAGGAACACCCTCCACACTCTAGGAACACCCTCCACACCATATAAAAACTGACCTTCACTGTCAACTCCCTGATAGCTGGCACGGTGTCACTATAGCCATGGGCAATGTGAGGAAAGATCTGATCATTCACGGTAACTGGTAGCAAGTGATCCACAAAGAACTCTAACTACAGTTCAAATAATACACAAACAAATAAACAAACAACCACAACACACATGTCAATTGTGGGCTCACACAAACTGCATAACGTATGCACCCACACACACACACACACTGCCATCCGTAGCCTACATACCTGCTGCAGTAAGTTGAGTCTAGTGGCTCTATCAGTGGAAGAGAAGAGTTTGACCACACAAGGAACTATCTTGCGCTGATACTCGTCTCCTTTCAGTAAAGCCCCGAGTTTGAAGAGAGGAGCCAACACAGATGAACCAGCACCGCCAAACTCAAACGCATTGATAAGTTGAGGGAGAATCTTGTGTTTGGCAAACCTCTCAGGAAAACTGTCCAGGGATTTGTTCAGCTCATTAAAGAACTCGGTGCGTTGCATAGGAGCCATTATCTACGATAGAAGAACATCTTTACAGATACACCCATACACATACATACCATCTCACACAGTCTCACTAGAAGACGGTCACACTATAGGCACGGTCTCACTAGAGGCACAGTCTCACTAGATGAACGGCCTCACTAGAGGCACGGTTTCACTAGAGGCACGGTTTCACTCACTAGAGGCACAGTCTCACTAGATGAACGGTCATAGGCACAGTCTCACTAGAGGCACAGTCTCACTAGAGGCACGGTCTCACTAGAGGCACGGTCTCACTAGATGAACGGTCTCACTAGAGGCACGGTCTCACTAGAAGCACGGTCTCACTAGAGGCACGGTCTCATTAGAAACACATCACACAGTCTCACTAGAGGCACGGTCTCACTACTATCTCTGGTCTCACCTGAACTTCCTCTATCCTGAGAGCAATGCTGATAAAGTTGCCTGCCAGGTAGCCGCCATGTTCCCGCAATGCTGACAGCAAACTACCTGGCTCTGGTCGAGATTTAGGATTGCCACTCAACATTTCTGAGTATGAAGACATGAGAGACTTGGGAATCTGAACAACAGACACAGAACAGGGACACTGACCTACTCACATGCAATAGTACCACTACAGCCAACGACCCTTTACCTTTCTAGCTGTCTTCAAATCAGCTGCTCTAGTCAGTTCTCCATTGTACACCTCCCATACCAGACAGGCCACACCCCACATGTCACTGGACCTGTAACACACAAACAACTGTGACTATAGTAACCATAGAAACCAGATAGTCACCATTTCTCAGTTCGTCTCGTGGATTTGCCAGTCTCTGGTGGGTCATACTTGCGGAGATCCTGCAGTCTCTTACTGGGCTCAGAGTCAGAGTATGCATGCATGAACTCCACCCCACCCAACTTCCACTCTCCAGCAAGATCCACAAACACAGAGAACATGTTTATGTTGCCATGGACAAGACCACAATCTTGACTTAGAAACTGCACCGATTTCTAAATGAAGATAACATACAAAGTCACATGGTACATGCATCTGTCACATGTGGTGTCGTGGTACACGCATCTGTCAAATGTGGTGTCGTGGTACACGCAACTGTCACATGTGGTGTCATGGCACATGCATCTGTCACATGTGGTGTCATGGTACATGCATCTGTCACATGTGGTGTCATGGTACATGCATCTGTCACATGTGGTGTCGTGGTACACGCATCTGTCACATGTGGTGTCGTGGTACATGCATCTGTCACATGTGGTGTCGTGGTACACGCATCTGTCACATGTGGTGTCGTGGTACACGCATCTGTCACATGTGGTGTCGTGGTACATGCATCTGTTACATGTGGTGTCGTGGTACACGCAACTGTCACATGTGGTGTCGTGGTACACGCAACTGTCACATGTGGTGTCGTGGTACACGCAACTGTCACATGTGGTGTCGTGGTACACGCAACTGTCACATGTGGTGTCATGGTACATGCATCTATCACATGTGGTGTCATGGTACATGCATCTGTCACATGTGGTGTCATGGTACATGCATCTGTCACATGTGGTGTCGTGGTACATGCATCTGTCACATGTGGTGTCGTGGTACATGCATCTGTCACATGTGGTGTTGTGGTACACGCAACTGTCACATGTGGTGTCATGGTACATGCATCTGTCACATGTGGTGTCATGGTACATGCATCTGTCACATGTGGTGTCATGGTACATGCATCTGTCACATGTGCTACTTACTAGTATTTGATGGACTCCCCAAGCCACAGAGAACTCCGTAGACCCGTCTTTGGTTGTCATGTACGTTACCAAGGGAACAACCTCTTCGGTTACCACATAAATGCATGTAGGCAACTACAGAAATTAATATTTAAATTTCAATTTTTTTGTCAATTTACACATTAGTGCAGATTAATCCAGTCCGCTAATTGGTGAGCAAGCATGTCTAGCAAGACACTATCAGGAGTGCAGACTTAAGCCAATGGCTGGTGTTGTATGTGTGTATATATGTATGTGTGTGTATTATTGGTGAGAGAGCGAAGCAAGACACTATCAGGAGTGCAGACTTAAGCCAATGGCTGGTGTTGTATGTGTGTATATATGTATGTGTGTGTATTATTGGTGAGAGAGCGAAGCAAGACACTATCAGGAGTGCAGACTTAAGGGTGCCCGCACATAGCAACGCGCACCGCCTGTAGATCCGGACATTAATTTATTCCCCGCCAATACCCCACCATTCGATAATACGCGAGCAGAAACAATCGCGCATTAGTAGCAGACGTATACTTTGCGAAGTTGTGGTGTTTTAGTTTAGCTTCTTGTTGTCTTTTATTCGTTTACAGCAACTCTCCATACGTCGTCTGAGCTCACGCAGCAAGTTGCACCAGGCTGCCTCTCCACCAGTAGCCGTTCTCCGGACTATGCGCTCCTGAACTCAAGTGGATGGATCCACCAGGCTCGATTTCTGCGGAGCGAAGACTTCCCAAGCTGCGCAAATCTAATACCTTCACCTTTGGCTATCTCCAATAGACTGCTCTCTCTTCGGACTCTCTTGTTATTGTTGTATTGATGTTTGTTTACTCTTGATATAGGCGGGCTCTTTTTAGAACCAATACAAACTAATTGAAAAAAAAATTGCTCGCGTACTCGCATTACGAGATATGGGGGTGGGGCTATTTCTTAAGAATTGCGAGTGGAATTAAATTTCCAAATTTTGGGTCAGTTTTTCTTGGAATCTAATAATGAGAACGAAACAAAAATTTTATACACGGGTAAACCAAAAAAAAATGAACTGCACTACAGCGAGAATTTTTCAATATCTTATAAATAGAAAAAATTGCGAATATATCATGAAGTAATATTGAAATGGATAAGAACTCGCTGTCTTACAGTAGAGTATCGACTCGGCTAGTAGTGCACCAAATTGCGGAGCTCCAACTTACCGCACCGCTCCAAAAAAGTGCCCCAAAGTTTTATAACCAGGCCCCGATATTTCCTCCAGATTCACTCTAAAATTAGTGAGCGGCTCCTTCGGCAGGTACTTTGTCCTTGTGTTGTAGTGGAGAAGCCCCTGTAAGTATACAATAGTAGTAATCGTGCATAGCAACCATCAACAAAAAATTGCGTAGGCGGTGTGCGGGCACCCTTAAGCCAATGGCTGGTGCATGTGTGTATATATGTATGTGTGTGCATTATTGGTGAGAGAGCGAAGCAAGACACTATCAGGAGTGCAGACTTAAGCCAATGGCTGGTGTTGTATGTGTGTATATATGCATGTGTGTGTATTATTGGTGAGAGAGCGAAGCAAGACACTATCAGGAGTGCAGACTTAAGCCAATGGCTGGTGTTGTATGTGTGTATATATGCATGTGTGTGTATTATTGGTGAGAGAGCGAAGCAAGACACTATCAGGAGTGCAGACTTAAGCCAATGGCTGGTGTTGTATGTGTGTATATATGCATGTGTGTGTATTATTGGTGAGAGAGCGAAGCAAGACACTATCAGGAGTGCAGACTTAAGCCAATGGCTGGTGTTGTATGTGTGTATATATGCATGTGTGTGTATTATTGGTGAGAGAGCGAAGCAAGACACTATCAGGAGTGCAGACTTAAGCCAATGGCTGGTGTTGTATGTGTGTATATATGCATGTGTGTGTATTATTGGTGAGAGAGCGAAGCAAGACACTATCAGGAGTGCAGACTTAAGCCAATGGCTGGTGTTGTATGTGTGTATATATGCATGTGTGTGTATTATTGGTGAGAGAGCGAAGCAAGACACTATCAGGAAAAATACAATAAAAAATCGGGGGTACACTCAATCCTCCCAGATCCTGGCACCTTGGGACCGGGACCTGCCCGTATCTCAGATTTGCCCGTAACTGGGAACACCTTATTAAAACTTTAAATAAATATTTTAGAGTTGCACCGATAATCGGATCGGCTATCGGTATAGCACCGATATGCCAGAAAAATATCGGTATCGGCATCGATTTCAAACGAGCCGATTCGTTCCCGATATGCGTTCGGTCACGTGCACATTAGTGACGTGATCATTGTCACATTTGGTCTCGTCAAACTAACTCGAAACTCTTTTCCGTGTGGTTCAGTTTTTAAAGCCAGCTATGGCTACTCCGAGTGCGAGTGGTTCCCGAAAGAAGTCAGCGCTGTGGCTGTTTTTTTCCTTAGCTGACGACACCAAGTACGCTATTTGCAATAATTGCAAGCTAAAAGTGTCACGTGGCGGAGCTACAACTAAAAGTTTCAACACCACCAACTTAATAAGCCATCTGAAGAGTCGACATCCAGAGGAATTTAAGAAGTACGAAGAGAAGAAGAGAGTGGAATTGGAAGGGAAACAGCCAGTGCCAGCTCCAACGACGAAGCAAATAACTCTTTTTGAGAGCCAAGACCGTGTCAACAAGTGGGATGTGAATGATCCTAGAGCCAAGGTAATTCACAGGAAAATTGCTGAAATGGTGGCATTGGACAATCAACCATTCTCGATTGTTGAAGACAGTGGTTTTAAAGCTCTCTTACAAGCTCTGGAACCAAGGTATAGCTTGCCAAGCAGACGTTACATAACTGAAACAGTCATCCCTACAATTACCGAGGAGATAAGGATTAAAGTGAAGGTAGAGCTTGCACAAGTAAAGTATCTAAGTTTCACAACAGATATTTGGACTACAGATATTAGTAGTAATTCTCTGCTTAGCTTAACAGCACACTGGTTAACTGATTCATTTGAAAGGAAGTCAGCAGTACTGCATGCACAATCATTTCCTGGGTCTCATACTGGAGAAAACATTGCGAACATGTTTGAAACCATGTTCAAGGAATGGTCTATTGAAAAGGAACAAGTTCATCTGATTGTTCGGGATAATGCAGCCAATATGGTCAAGGCTATGAAGGATGGAGGATATGCTGACTTGGGTTGCTTTGCCCACACACTCCAGCTAATAGTTCATGAAGGTGTATTATCACAACGGTTGGTTAAAGATACAGTTGCTGTCTGCCGCAAAATTGTTGGCCATTTTAAACATTCACCATTGGCTTATTCCAAACTGAAACAAATACAACAGAGTCTCAGCCTTCCAGTTCATCATCTCAAGCAGGATGAACCAACAAGGTGGAATTCCACTTTGTACATGCTGATGAGTGTGCAGGAACAGAAAATGGCGTTAGGTGCATATTGTAGTGATCATGGCCACAGTATTTCACAGTTAACGGCTAATCAGTTAGACATTGTTAACAAGGCTATTGTTGTGCTCAATCCAATTGAAGAGATAACGAAATCTATATCAACTGAACAGGCTTCTGCTTCGCTGATAATTCCTTTTATTAGGGCTTTACGCAAGACTTTGGAAAATCATGAAAATGATCAAGGTGTACAAACCATGAAACAACACATGTTGTCAGCCCTAAATAGAAGGTTTGCAGATGTTGAAAGCAATAGTTCTTTGGTATTAGCAACAATTCTCGATTGTCGCTTCAAAGATAAGTTCTTCAGTGGATCAATTGAAAAATTAAGAGCTCGGAAGGTACTGGAGGAGAAAGTTGACAGATGCACTGAGCAAGAAAGTGAAGTCAGGGAGCCATCTCCTAAACGTCAAAAGACAACTGTCCTTAAATGTTTTTCTGACATTCTTGAAGAAGCTGGAGTTGTTGACACTGACAGCACAGACAAGAGCAAGGTGGACAAATATCTCTCTGAACCATTGGTTTCGTTTCATAAGAATAATTCATTTTCCTGGTGGAATGATAATCGAAATAGATTTCCACATCTAGCCAACCTGGCCAGGCAGTATCTTTCTGCTCCTCCCACGTCCGTGCCATCTGAGAGGCTTTTTTCTGGAGCAGGAGAAATATATGACGATAAAAGAAACCGCCTTGCCCCTGAAAGAGCAGAAACTCTTCTTTTTATAAAGAACAATTTCAGTTTTCTGTCATCCTAAATAATGTTTATTGTTTTGTTTAATTTCTTTGTCATAATTATGCTTTGACTAAAATTAATTAAATATCGGATCAGTTATCGGTATCGGCAGATGTCTGCCATTAATATCGGTATATCGGAATATCGGCTTATTCCAATATCGGTGCAACTCTAAAATATTTGTTTAATTGGTTTTAGTGATGATGTTATGTTTTAAATGTAAGATAAGGTTTATAATATATAATTATGTTGTAACTTCATTTGTTTTGACTGCAATAGGAAAGGAGGCTAGTTTGCTTGAGTGACTGACTTCTGATCCTGGAAGCTTCATCGTGCCACTTCGTAACCAGTAGGAGATGATTAGGGTCTGCATGTTGTTGTTCAAGCCAGCGACGTGTGACTTCAAGGGCCTGAAATGCTTCACTTGCACTAACATTGGACTCATTTACGATTTCCTCATCTGAACTTTCTTCATTTCTTTCATTACTGTCATCTATCATATCCGCCACAATCTCATCATCATCCATAAGTTGATGTCCAGGGTCACTAATATCTGCTTCCATCCAATGAGTGATATCATCAATGTCTTGTCCAAGCTGAGTAGCAATTTCAGTGACCTCAGTACTAAATGATTCTGTAGTGTCATCTTCTTGGTGATTCTGATCACAATCTGAGCCGCACACCGGAAGCAACTTCTTCCATGCTTTTCCAAGACTGTCTGAAGAAGCTTCATCCCAAGCGGAAGCAATCCAATAGACCACATGCTTCATATTTATGCCCTTCAAAATTTCAGGAACAGACTTATTTTCTGATTCATTTTCTAATATCACCTGTGATAGCAATTTCCTTTTATATCGGCGTTTACATGGGTCAAGGACACCCTGATCCATAGGCTGTATTGCTGCTGTGGTATTGGGTGGCAAGAACATAGTCTTTATCATTCCATCATCAGACTGCAAGGTTTCTGCAGAGGGATGAGATGGTGCATTGTCCAGCAATAAAAGAATTTTTTTCTCCAACCCCTGTGCCTCACAAAATTTTGTAACTAAGGGCACGAACTCCCGGTGGAACCATTGTCCAAATATCTCGCAATTCATCCATGACTTCTTCTGTGAATAGTAACTCACTGGTAAGCTTGTCATGTCCATATGTTTAAAGCATCTCGGCTTTGCGCTTTTATTAATTAAAACTAAAGGCAAACCATAGCTACCAGATGCATTAGAGCAACCCAAAATAGTTACTCTATCCTTGGCTTTTTTGAAGTTGGCTGCTCTGGCTGCACCAGAGTGTAATGAATGTGAAGGTGTCATTCTCCACCAGAGACCTGTCTCGTCAGCATTAAAAATCTGATCTCGACTATAGCCTTCCTTTTCAATTACATTCTTAAGCTCTTCACAAAATGGCTCAATAGCAGAAATATCAGCAGATAATAGTTCTCCTCTCAGTTGAACATTCTTTATTCCATGACGGAAGTTAAACTTACTTAACCATCCTGTACTTGCTTTAAAACTCTCTGGGATTTCATCTGGATAGAGCTTAGTAAAGAATTGCCTTGCTTTTTCTTGGAGTAATACACCAGAAACAGGAGCACCCTTAGACCTCTGCTGGCTAAACCACTTCCAACAAGCTTCATCCACTAATTGAAACTTAGGAGGGCGTACAATACAACGCTTCTTGTATGAATATGCTGGTGATTCACTCGAAGAAGCAGCAGCAGACAGCTTCGCCCGGTCTTTCCAGATGTCAGCCACAGTTGACTTCGCCACACCAAACTTTTCTCCAACAGCGCGCTGAGACATTCCTTTTTCTAATCCCTTCACTATATTAAACTTTTTAAGCACTGCTCTCTTCCGTTTACCGGCTACTGGTGACACTTCCATTACAAAAAATGCAGCTTGTCGTCGCGACTGCGTGACTGGTAAGTATCGTCATTTCTCGCGCAATTGGTGCCCGGTTAATGGACGTGCCCGTAATAGGGACGTCCGGATCTGGGAGGATTGAGTGTATTTACATCATCTGTTATATAAACTAACACGTCACATGTGCCACTATCATCACACGTGTCACCAACAGTCACACACGCCACTAACTCATCACACGTGCCACTAACTTATCACACGTGCCACTAACTTATCACACGTGCCACCAATTCATCACACGTGCCACCAACTCATCACACGTGCCACCAACTCATCACACGTGCCACCAACTCATCACACGTGCCACCAACTCATCACACGTGCCACCAACTCATCACACGTGCCACTAACTTATCACATGTGCCACTAACATGTAATTCCCATGTCATCTCCTTACCTCTACTCCATCAATGTACTTGAGGATGTTTGGATGACGTAGAGTCTTAAGTCTGAGATGAGCTGCCTGTGCCAGCTTGATCTACACACACACACGCCAGGGATTTTTTTAGAAAAATTGCTAAGGGGGGGCAAAATAGAGATTTTTGTTAGCAAGGGGGGGCATGCATGTGTCAGAGTGCATGCATTAATTGTGTGTGTGCCTGTATTAATTATTAATGTGTGTGTGCCTGCTTAAGTGTGTGTGTGCCTGCTTAAGTGTGTGTGTGCCTGCTTAAGTGTGTGTGCCTGCTTAAGTGTGTGTGTGCCTGCTTAAGTGTGTGTGTGCCTGCTTAAGTGTGTGTGTGCCTGCTTAAGTGTGTGTGTGCCTGCTTAAGTGTGTGTGTGCCTGCTTAAGTGTGTGTGTGCCTGCTTAAGTGTGTGTGTGCCTGCTTAAGTGTGTGTGCCTGCTTAAGTGTATGTGTGCCTCCATGATCCAGCTTGAATAGCAGTGACCTTGCAAAAAAAGGGTGAAAAGTAATGTAATTGACATGTCATATTGACACCTTTTTATGATTGTTTGCACCTGCAATAGCTGTACACAAACTGGAGACAGTTGCCAGGCCAGCACTTGCAAGCACAACCACAACAGTTGTGCTTGCAAATGCTGGCACAACCCTGTCAGCCTATATAAGTCTGTGCTTGAGTAGCTTAGTTAGTTAGTTCAAGAAGTCTTGAGAAGATGGATATTCGGCATTACTTTAGTGCAAGCACTTCAAAGCAGTCTTCTACACCAGCATCTACTAGTAGTAGCAGTGAAGATGAGGAGCCATTGTCTTCTGATAGCCAAAGCCTAGAGCCACCTCCAACTAAAAGAAGTCTTTCCAGCACGGCTAACTATAGAGCTAAGTCGAAGTATAGAACAAAATCAGGCCAGCGGAAGTACAACAAAAAGTGGGAAAAGCAGTTTCTTTGGTTAGAATATGATGAAAATTACCGCGGAGCATTCTGCAAAACTTGTCGAAAGTACGATCATCATCCTTCTCAAAAGACAGGTGGAGCATGGATTACAAAGCCATTTAAAAATTGGAAAAAAGCGGTTGAGAAGATGCGTGCCCATGCAAAGAGTGATACTCACATTCGCCGTTCCGAAGCTGAATTGCTGGCTACTAAGAAGGAAATATCCATTTTAGAGCAACTGCGGAGTGTCACAGAAGAGCAGAGGATCAGAAACAGGAAGGGAATTAAGGCACTTTTGCGATGTACTCACTTCCTTGCACGAAATCACATTCCTCACTCCACCAATTTTGCTGCTCTGGTTAATTTGATTGTGTCTTGTGGTGATGATTTAAAACAATTTACTGAAAAATCTGCAAGAAATGCTACCTACACCTCTACAGATTCTGTTTCCGATTTTCTGGAGGCACTGGGATTGTGGGTAGAAGAATCTCAGCTCAAACGCCTTCGCAAGGCTCCTTTCTATAGTGTGATGGCTGACGAATCCACAGATATATCAACAATCGAAGAGCTTTCTCTTTGTTTTCGTTGGGAGGAAAATGGAGAACCCGTTGAACATTTTTTTGACACCATTTGATTGAAAAAAACTGATGCTGCATCTATCTATACCACTTTGACTGACTGGTTCAAGCAGAAGGGTATTCAGCCTACTAAGCTTGTCGGAATGGGGTTTGATGGAGCAGCAACGTCTTCTGGAGTCAGAACTGGAGTCCAGGCGAGACTCAAGAAGAATTCTCCTCGAGCTCTCTATGTTCACTGCCATTGCCACTTACTCCAACTTGCTTGTGTTCAAGCTGCAAACCACACTCCTGGAATTGAGCATGTTTACAAGACATTGCTCACTCTATGGAAATTTTTACTACTCTCCCAAAAGAGCAGAACACCTGAAGAGTGTACAGCGTGTGCTTGACCTACCTGAACTGAAGGTCACCAAACCGTCCGACACCCGTTGGTTAGCTCATGAACAATGTGTCAAGGCAGTGAAAAAGAGCTATGCTTCCATTGTGATTGCTCTTGAGACCTTCTATGAGCAAACACATGAGCCAGAAGCACTGGGGCTCAACAAAGCTCTATCAAAGAAGTCTACTGTGATGGCAATCTACCTCCTTGAATTCGTGCTGCCCCAAGTTGCTAAACTAAGCAGATGTCTTCAAGCAGAAAAGCTCGACTTGACCGCTATTTCTGGTTTGGTTGATTCTACTCTGCAAACTCTTCATGAATCTTTGTTACCTGCTGCAAATTGGGTGCTGGAGCTACTAGATGCCCAAGATGAGCTTCAAGCTATCGCAATAATTGACTCTGAATCTATCACTTCCTTTCAAGATAAAGTGGCTAAACCCTTCGTCACTGACTTGAAAGAAAATATTTCGAGGAGATTTTCTTCCCAAGATATTGTAGCATCATTTAGTATCTTTGACTCTTCAAAGCTACCACAAAAAGACTCTCCTGATCTGTCGTCATATGGGGATGAATTCCTTGGTGTTCTTG
>WLWD01003139.1_pt1 | contig 23161 bp, 12 predicted proteins | sample 6712731 | NCBI WGS metagenome assembly WLWD01 (sample SAMN12718690, study PRJNA576275) | sponge metagenome | isolation source: marine sponge | host: Mycale hentscheli | place: New Zealand: South Island, Marlborough, Capsize Point | collected 2014-11-01
ATTCAGCCAAACACTTACCCCAGGGATAGTGATCTTGAAGTAAGAATACATCTATATGTACATGTTCATCAAGCCAAGAGGGAATTTCTCAGCTGTTTTGTGTCAGAATTCAACACTGCATGCATATTGCATGATTTGTGAACTAACGAAATATTTATTTCAGTTTGTTATTATACTTGTACTATATTTCAAATATACACACATATGCTCATAGGTGTTTAGAAGTGTGAAAGTTCAAGTATATTCATTAGGATATACACACACAATGATTATGACTTATCAAACCATCTGTTCGCTACAACCAGAACATTACAATGAATATAGTTATTGGAAAGAAAAACAAACACTTCCACTACAAGTTGGCTGCTGGCTATGTACAAAACTTAGTATTTTGTATGAAATTCAAACAAATGTCAGTTCAAACAATTCGTATTTTGCTTACATAAGTAGCTATTCAAAATGAGCAATTCCTGCCACTTGTGCACACTATGAAATTACACATGAGGGATCACTGCTACTTGACGTGGCAGAGGATGAAGATGAACTTGGGGCTGCTGTGGGCAGAGCTGGCCTGTGGCGGCTTTCAAATGAACGCAGTGGATCAATGTAAAAGATTTCCAGCCAAAGCTCATTGAACATCATGACTTTATGCACCCGCTTTTGCTGCCCACCAATCAGAAGGGACTCTGCCACCACCAGCCTTGTACGGACAGCACTGAGCTCATAGAATTCATTAAGGCTCCCTCCAAGGTCATCTGAAGGGAAGAAGATGGACCCAATGAGTTTGTCTGGGCTAACAGCCAAGCAGAGGACCAGCAGCCTGGCCTCGTCCTCCCTAGACAGGCTTCTGTAGTTCGAGTAGTTCTGAAAGTGCCTGAGAGTGGGGTCTTTAGTAGCTTCAACACAAGTGCAGACACACTGGAAGTAGTACATGAGTTTGGCCACTGGGTGCTCAGGAACATCCACATCTTGTCCAAACTTCTTTACACCCACTTCAGTCTTTCTCAGCATGGCTGCCATAGCTAGTTAGCAGAATCTAGGGTATTTATACTTGACAAGAATCAAGCTAGCTAGCTAGCTAAGTAAAGTGAGCTCAATGCAATGTTTGCTTCTTGAGCTGATTCAGACTTATGATGTCATTAGGCAGGGGTCTATTAATAATTTCACCTCACAAGCATGATGTAATGTTGTAATCTAAATATAAAGTACAACTCCCCAGAGAATCTGAATAGCTATTAGGTTGTTCCAGTGCTACACACTTCTTCAGTACATGTATACTAATTTCATCCCAATTGTTGCAGTTGCTGAAAACAATGCCATTACTGCTAATGCTTATTTTTTCAGCTAAAAATAATGATAATTTAGCTAGCTAAAGAAAAAAATACCCACAATAAACAGAGCGAAATCATATTTACATTTTCCATTTGAAAAGAAATCCCAGACACCCTTGGCATTACATATTCCACTTTACAAACCACATAAAAGTGTTGTAACTCTTTGTTTGTTGTTGTTGTTGTTGTTATGAGCGATTGCAAATAGCTACATGTAAACAACTTGAGACAATAAACTAGCATGGCTTTTGAAGTTCTGTACATTACAAAATGTCATAAATGAAACTATACATTGGTATTAGAAGCCTTATTTCTGTGTTTTGCTCTTAGAGAATTTCCCTGGTGAAACCCCTTGAATCTTGAATCAGTGTATTTTACACTACTTCCCTGTCAAGTGTTGTAGGTAGCTATTGACTCCGCACCTGTTAGTAGCTATGGGTTTGAAGCAGGTCATGTGCTTCATTCATACTCAACTGAATAAATTGTATTTTAGTAGCTATTGCTCCTCTAATTACACATAAATTTAAAACTAACCAGATGCATTGGCTTGGCTTTCCATAAATTACCGGGACTACCAACACAACCACCCTACTGCACTGCACCCCCCCCCCCCCCCCCCCCCCCCCCCCCCCCCCCCTCCCCACCTCCCACCTACCACTTTTTTTTTTTTTGCTGAAGAGGACTAAGGTTTCGATAATAAAACCAGTGAATTTCACTTGTGAAAATGATGAATGCTAACTCCCTCAATTTGTAGTCTCTTCTGCTCTATAGCAGTTAGCTATATAGCTATTATACAAACAGCTGGCTTTAAGAAGTCTGTTGTTTTATCTTGGTTACATTGTGAGGTTATTAGGTCAGTCTGGGGAATTAACTGCTGGCTGCCTCAGAACTGGTTGAGGCTGCCCTATCATTTAAATGGGTCACTCTTAGAGTATCAGGGGAATTTGGTTTTTAGCCTGGTAGAAAGTGTAAGTACTGAATACAAGTGATATGTTTATAAAACTAGAAGTAGGGATGTGATTGGTCAGAGGAAATTACCACCTGGTCATACAAGGAAAAGATATTTCAAAAGCTAAAGGGATATAAAATGAAAAATAACAAGAAAAATAGCATATTTTGAAATCAAATAGTGTGAGTGCAGCTACAAAAAAAAACAAAAAAAAACAAAAAAACAAAGAACAAAACAAAGACTCCAGAACAGTTTTGGTGGTTATTATAGAGATTACAACACACTGCAGATGTGACACTCATTTTTCTGACAGAAACTGCTAAATTAGTTCAGTGTTTCGAGTTTTAAATCTGTTCATTTCACAAGATAGTGCAACTGGAACTCGTCCTCCTCTGTCTTCGCGGTGGACTTTGTATGGCAGGCCTTTGTCGCCGCTGAAAGGATTGAAGTGGTTCTAAATAGTATGTTTCAATCCAACTTTTCTTGAATGTCATAATTTTGTGAACTCTTTTCTGTTGGCCACCTACCATAACAGATTCAGTGACCAATAGCTTTGTATTGACTGCACTCAACTCGTAAAATTCATTGCCACTGTCACTGTTTTCATCTTGGAACAACAGGGAACCAATAAGCTTGTCAGGACTGAGTGCTAGACACAGAATAAGCAGTTTAGCTTCTTCTTCACTAGTTAGGCTTAGATAGTTGTCTTTATAGTTTCGTAGGCGACGAATTGTGTAGTCGTTTTCTAGTTCCACACAGCAACAAATGCAATTGAAGTAGTACATCAGTCTAGCTGTAGGATTGTTAGGAATCGAAGTATTGGTACCAGTTTTCCTAATACCAATCTGTGTTCTGTCCAGCACAGCAGCCATTTTAAAAACAATCTTTCAAATTGACTTTTTACTATAAATTTTGATATGATTTTGTTTGGGACTAGTGCTTTTATAGCTATCAGTGTGGTGTAAGGGGAATACCCCCAATTAAAAATTCACTTCCTTTTAAAGCTCCACACATCATATAGGTTCTGAAGGAAGTCCAAGTGTATGTAGTGTACTTGGTAGGTACAACTACATTTTTGTTTACCTAACAAACATTGAACATTTTCCTTGTCTTACAAGTAACAGCTGTAATAGCTGAGAGAACCTCCTCAACTCTATGACAACTCAAATCATAACTTCAATCCTCTAACTTATTCCACCATAATTTGAATAATTTAATGTTACTGTTGTCTCATAGAATGGATATAATTGAGGTTTACCTAATAGAAATAGAATTTCTGGAACTAAATGAATGTGGGATGACATATTTTGGTACATAACTTTAAAACTTACACTTGTCTATGTAGACTGAATTTTGACTCTGTATTTCAATCTATAGTCCAGTAAATATGGTAAATTGTCAGTTTGCATTTGGCCCCACCACCAGATCAAGTTATACTCCTCCACTTATGTATGTGTACTGCAGCTGGGTTTAACAAGTGGCGCCACAATGTAAACCACTTGTAGAATGTAAACCACTTGTAGACATGCTTTATAAGGTATCCCTACATGTTTATTGCACTACTACCAGAACGGTTTCTTTTTTTTTGTTGCTGTTATATAATCCCCCTGGTAAAGTCCCTAACAGCAGCCAGTAGTATTGCACTTCCAACTTTCTAGTACTATTGTAATAACTAATAGTGCTACTCTGTCTGTTGTGTGTGTGTATTGTTGTTGTTGTTGTTGTTTTAATCCAGCATCTTGGGAACTGTAGTAAGTGACAATCATCATTTTATTGATGAATGTTTCAGTGATTATGATAATTGTAGCTATTATAGTTACGGGTACCTACATTGTGGAAATTTCTTGTTCTGCTGTAAAAACATTTATGGTGGTACTTGTCCAGGTCCACCCAACAATGCTAAACTAATTCCCTTTCTGTTCAGTTCAAGTTTAAATTATTCTTAAAGAAAAGTGTCAGAATGTCTGAGTCCATGACTGTCCCTGGTCAGTCCTTTTATAGACTGCCAATGGGTGGGATCACAAAGAAAAGGAAATAGCAATGTAAAATTGACCAATCACAAAGACGATAAGGAACTACAAACTAACCAATCAAATGAAAGCACAAACATTCACACAAATTGCAACAAGTGCTAGGCCACAACATAAAAATGATACATAAAATTCAGCTCTTACTACTACAACTGCTGAAACTAACACACAAATAACATACAAACATACATACAGAATAAATGTCTAGCAATAAGTTAATACTGTTGTGGGTGTGGCCCCCACATCTACTCCTAACTTTGACTTAAAACTAAAAAGGCTTAAAATAATTAAAATGCTCTTGAGATGACAAGAGCTAGGCTCAGTCCCATGACTTCTCCATAAATTAATAATGTAATGTCATTCTAGTTTTGGTTACCAACTTGCAGATCATTACATAAATGCTATAGGTCTGTGATGAGCTTAAAAATTAAAATAATACCTTCTTCCCTTCTACGTTCCTCCATTAAAACTACCAACTCATCAAAATCACATATGAAATTAATCCTGGTGTACAATACTCTGCACAACTGTGACGAGTGCCAACTAGTGTTGTTTCAGTTAACCAAAGCTAGAATAAAACAGTATTTTGGTAAATGAAAACTGTTTAGTGCTCAAACTAAATTTCACACGGCATAACTAAAAATGAAATTTTTTACATCAGTTAATGTTGCCAGCTTTGCCCTTAAAATTCACCTCTACAAACTGTATAGTACCCATGCTCATTGAGTAGTTGCATGGATACAGCAAGCATGCTACCAAAGGTGCTTCTTGATTCTATTACTATCATGTTTCCACTTACACACATCACAATTTGTTGCACTATCTATGTTCGGCCATAACTTCAGAACACAGATTTTTCAAATCACATTTCATTCATGTCTGCTTCGCTTTGATACCCAGCATGAATATTGTATTAACAGACACAGGCTATTGCCATGAGGCTAACGCAAAACAACGATTCCTCTATTCAGACTGTTAACGTCTTTCCGTTCAGAGAGGAGGAGAGCTCAGAGGGAGGAGTGGCAGTCTTACAGTTGAGGCAAATTTGGACAAGTTATCAAAATTCAGTTCCCTTTCCTCCTCAATAAAAGAGGAAAGTGTTTGATTAATTTACTCCTTGCACATGGGTGAAAGAAGTGTGTGGGTGTGTGTGGGAGGGGGGGGGGGGAGGCACTGACCTCACAGATTTATAGCTTGGGGGGCACACACTATGCAGATTTAAGTATTGAATTTTATTGGTAAACTTGTATTTAGCCTAGTTAATATGAAGTTTTTATTTTTCATGTAATAAAAGTGGTTCTCGTGAGGGTAACGTACCTTGTGACACATGGTGCCCCTCCCCCCCACCACTTTGAAGTAGCTTCCATCACTTCTAACCAGAACTTAGTATTTCTTCAGTTTTTATTCCAACAAAGGTTACTGAAGACAACTTTTCAAATTCCTTTGTAAAACTCTAAATAGAGCACAGTTCCATATAACATCAGCTAACCTGACTTTGTGGCTATACAGCATTAAATGGTGCTATGTAAAAACCATATTAGATTACAATAAAAAGAATAGCCTAAAAGGCTGCAATAAATAATATATTGGCTAATTGAATAAAAACTATGCAACCATTCTAAATGAATAATGTTAATATCCATTAACCTTACAATTTGGGCTTATTCAACCCCTCTTGATTACATATGGCTACCAGAGATCCTTCTTCAGAATATATTCTGTGGGAATAAAAGAAAGAAAAACAATTTGAATAGAACACAGCAGAAATAGTACTTATTACATGAGTCAGAGTGTGATATGGTGAAATATTTCACTGAACAGGCTAATTCATTTCATGAGCCAGAGGCGAGTGAAAATAAAGTCTGAGAGTGAAATATCCTGCCATATCACTCTGACAAGTGTAATAAGTGGTTTATTCTACCCTAGATATCTTCACTACAGTAGTTTGTACTATGACCTCAACTCACATGTACAAAGTTGGCAGTTGGGCTAATATATTTTTTAGAGCCAGAGGAGGGTGAAGAAAAAGCCTGAGAATAGAAATATCTTGCTGTATCACTCTAACAAGTATAACATGCTAGATATCTTCACTGCTGTGGTTTGGTAACTCATGGTGTAAAGTTGGCTGTAAAACTAAACTCTGAATGTTAGTTGGTAGAGGTTTCCCACATCCCCCAACTGATATCTTAGCAGCTTATGGGTCATGTACCTAAAAATACTATTATGAAGATATCATGGAACAATACCTAGTTACATTAAAAAATATTTGTTTTATATTGTACCTAACAGTAAAGATACAGAAGAGATACCAAAATGTTGCTTATTCTTTGCCTGATTAAGTGATAATAGTATACCAGACTAGCTCTTTTACCATAAATAATGGAGGGAAACTTTCTAATGGAGAATGGGGTTGAAGTGTTGGCTACTTAATGCAAAACTGAGTTCCCTACAACTTCCAGTACAACTGTATCTAGCACGACTGCTCCAAAATTCCTGAACACAATTGTTGTCAACTTCATGTACTGAAAATGATTGGGTCATCATTATAAGTTCTCTAATATTTTAGATAGTAAACATGAATGAAAACAAACTCACAAGATCACTCACAATTCGTAGAATAAAATGTTTCAACCCAATTATAATGTATGAGTAGCAGACATGGAGGCAAGCACTTGGGTAATGTGATTCAAGCACATCTGCAAGTAGTTAGAGAAGTGCTTATAAAGCACAAGCACAACAATTTCAAGCACTTTAAAAGAGCTTGGAACACAAAATTTACTAAAGTCACTTACAAACATAATGTATATTTTATAATTTTAATGAAAGTACCCTCAAGCACTTGAAAGGCAATGCTTAAAAGCATAGAAGCACACAAGTGCTTAATTGTTCTCCCCATGGCTGATAATAATTATAATGTAGGAGAGTAAAACTAGACCATCCAAAAAAAAAGTTAAAGTAACTAACCGTGTTGTTGAGAGCACACGTTCGTCTTGGCTATGCTGCAAGTTGATGTCGTGTAGGTGCCATCTAGTAGCATCCACTTCCCCATAGAACCACATGGCGTGGTCTAAAGAAGCAATCAAGGCATTATTCTGGAATTTATCGGCAGAGCAAACCCACCAAATCAGTTTACTACGAGCAAAATCAGATGCATAAGCCAACTTGATGCGGTGCATATTCTGGTGCTCTAGTTTTAAATTTGATTGAAGTGCAACTTTCAGCCATAAATATTCTCTGCATACATAACAATTTATGTAATAGTGACACCCTTACAATAGCACAATGTTATAACACACAAATTTATTAGTCACGTACACACCATCTTAACGAGACAGATAGGTAAGGAACACTTATTTCATTATGCATGCAAGTCCAATAATTATTCTATTATCATTTATCTTTCATTTAGATATAGATCTACAAAAAAATAAAAACAAAAAAAACGTGAAGGATACAATTCCGATACTAGCATTAAAAAAAAAATCCCACCCCTACCCCCCCCCCCCCCCCCCAAAAAAAAAAATAAATAAATTTTTGCCATAATAGAACAATGAAAGTTTCACCAACTGCTGTTCACTCAATCTATGACATGCTTATGGCATTTAGTTCATGAAGAGGTTATTAGAAACATTACCTTGGTTTTGATGCGACCCTTGTATTGACGTAATATCCGTGTAAAGCGATGTAATCATATCTTTTCACTGGTAAAAGTTTATCATCCACTGAGTCAGGGCTAGTGGGTGGCTTTGGTACTGAAGGCATAATCTCTGTGGTATAGTTGAGAAGACTAGAGACAGCTCCAGGCTTGTGAAATGACACCAGGCAGTGGAACTTAACTTTAGAGCTCTGAGTGGCCTTGACAGAAAGTGACAAGAAATTGTTGCCTTCTTTGACTCTCTCTACAGTGTATATGATTTCACTGTGTGGCTGCAGAGGTCCAATATAGTAGCAATGATAGGAGTGGATTAAGAAGTTGGGGTCCTGATCTGAAATGGACCGGTAGGCAGCCAGAAGAGCTTGTGCTATAGTTTGTCCACCAAATATGGCTCTACGTCCACGGCCTAACTTTAGGTTTCGTGGTTTATATTCATCTTGATTGATTTCTAATTTATCAGAGAAAAAGAAAATTTATTATAAATAAGAGAAACCAAGAAATTACATCATAATGTACATAACAATTAGCTGACTAGGCTACAACAATATTCCTATGACAGCAAACAATCACTAAATTAATTACTAGGATAACTCTAAGTACAAAAAAGAAGACATAAATACAAAACACAACATGGCCACTTTTTTTTAAGCAATATTATGGTTTGCTACATATACCCTTTTTTGCTACTATGGTACATATTTTAATAAGTATATCTCCATTGCTATCATTTGGAGGAGTCCCACTCAGATGCTATTTTCTCACAGGGTAATAGTAGACAAATTATATTTAGAGCAAGTACCAAACCCATACCTTTTTTGTATAATCAAAAAAAAATTTTTTTCTTTCCTTTTTTTACTCCTTCGTTGTACTTCTAAATCAAAGGTCACTCCATAGTACAAAGGTCACTCCATAGTACAAAGGTCACTTAAAACATGTCCAAGAATGGGAAGGACAGTATAAAGGAGGCTCAGTCTCGCAGGCGAGACCCTTTACCTTACCGCTTGGCTCGAAATGGTCTGAGGTATACGTAGGGATTTTGGGTTCTCTATAGGAATGTGCATAGAACCAATTAGATTGCACCAATCACATGACCAACATCTATTTAATTTTTTCTAATTGAAATTCACTGAGTGGGAAATTTCCACCTGCGTCAGTTTGCCAGTCAGCTGGTGGCAACTTTGGAAGAAGTTTTGCAAAGTGTTGTGGTGGGTATAGGTTACAAAGCTGCATGCAGAAGGCAATTATTTTCTTTGTGCATGGAAAAGATGCTTTTGTTTCTCTTCAAAATTTCCACTTCCATGCTCTTCCACTACGTATTTAGTGACAAACATTCAGAACTCAAAAGGTTAATGGTTGTATGAGTCCTCTTCTAGCACTGAGCACTTCTTGCACTGACACCATGCAGCTCTAATACCTCACAGTCATCTGCTCAGACTCCTCAGGGCAGCTCAGTTCAAGACAGTTCCTCACTATCAGTGAGGCTTTAGATGCGTTCAACTGATGGGCGGAGGCTTGTTATGTGCCATGCCAGCCACTAATTTACCTTGCTCACCCACTCTATCCTCACTAACTTATAACTTACTATCTAGTGGGATTATTTCCTCAAAAAAGTTGACTCGTTCATCTGCCATGACAGAAGTGAACACACCCACTCTACTCTTTGGACTTATTAGAGAATCGGTAAGGGGTTTACGAAATGACAAATGCTATCTACGCGGTCATAACTACCTATTAGTTACGTCGAAGTAAAACTAGTAAAGGGGCAACACTCTCCAGCTAGTTCTCCCAGTTTGTGGGGAGAGACTAAGACTAAAAGCCCACTGATATCCTGCAGTCACTGACACTAACTTCTGTTGTTTTAATTGCTGTGATGTTTATTGCTTTTACAGTTTTTAGATAATATATAGCTATATATACATAATATAGCTACATACATAATTTATTTATTTATCTCTAACAGTTCATAAGTTTAAAACTATTATTATTATTATTATTATTATATTAATATTATTATTATTATTATTATTAATTATTATTATTATTTATTATTATTATTATTATTATTATTATTATTATTAATTATTATTATTAATTATTATTATTATTATTATTATTATTATTATACTATTTCTCTAGTTAGCTTAGCTATGTTTGTTGTGTCAGTTTATTTTTGTCAGTTTATTTTTGTCTTTTTTCTTTTTATATGTATGTATATGTGAGCTTGAGTGTTGTGATTTTTTTGTTATTGCAGGGTTTTTCAAATATATAGCTACTATTTAGTAGTAGTAGAATTAATACAATTGACTAGCTACTATATTAATCTTATATTTATTGCTAAAACAAGTAGCTAGCTTAAAAAATCTTGAGTCCTTTCTACATAGATGATAGTTAGCTAACAATTGAGGAAGCATTGTCAAAAGGAGAGGAATTATTGGCGAGCGAGCGAAGCGAGCGAGCAACTCTAAGATCTAGTCTATGGAAATCCTGAATACGTCGTCGTTTTGAATACGTACGTCGTCGTTTTGAATACGTCGTCGTTTAAACGCGCGCGCGCATTCCAGAACTTCGCTGGCTCGCCCAACCAATGCTACACGAGCATTTTCTAGTTGGCGAGCGAGCGAAGCGAGCGAGCAACTCTAAGATGTAGTCTATGGAAATCCTGAATACGTCGTCGTTTAAACGCGCGCGCATGAATACGTCGTCGTTTAAACGCGCGCGCATACGTGGTCGTTTAAACTGAATACGTGGTCGTTTAAACGCGCGCGCGCATTCCAGAACTTCGCTGGCTCGCCCAACCAATGCTACACGAGCATGCTTAGCATGTGGACACTTCAGAGTATCCCCCATCCCCATTTCCCCCTTTACACGTTTCCCCCCTTTACACGGTTCCCCCTTTACATGTTTCCCCTTTACACGTTTCCCCCCTTTTCCCCTTTTCTGTACTTTACACATTATTTTGTTATCATTGTTACTTTATCATGAGGAGTACCATTCTTTACCTTTTACCAATCATCATTTCCCCCTTTACATGTCATTACATATTCTACTACTAATAATGAGATGTGAATTCAGATTTGGCAACCTGCAGGAAGAAAACCAATGCAAATTCAAACCAAACGACCCCAATGCAATTGAAAGTGTCAACATTTCCCCAGAACTTCGCTCGCTCGCCCAACCAATGCTACACGAGCATTTTCTAGTACTCAAATAATTGGCGAGCGAGCGAAGCGAGCGAGAAACTCTAAGATGTAGTCCATGGAAATCCTGAATGCGTGGTACGTCGTCGTTTTGAATACGTCGTCGTTTTGAATACGTCGTCGTTTAAACGCGCGCGCATTCCAGAACTTCGCTGGCTCGCCCAACCAATGCTACACGAGCATTTTCTAGTAACTAGAAAATGCTCGTGTAGCATTGGTTGGGCGAGCGAGCGAAGTTCTGGGGAAATGTTGACACTTTCAATTGCATTGGGGTCGTTTGATTTGAATTTGCATTGGTTTTCTTCCTGCAGGTTGCCCAATCTGAATTCACATCTCATTATTAGTAGTAGAATATGTAATGACATGTAAAGGGGGAAATGATGATTGGTAAAGGGTAAAGAATGGTACTCCTCATGATAAAGTAACAATGATAACAAAATAATGTGTAAAGTACAGAAAAGGGGAAAAGGGGGGAAACGTGTAAAGGGGAAACATGTAAAGGGGGAACCGTGTAAAGGGGAAACATGTAAAGGGGGGAAACGTTTAAAGGGGGAAATGGGGATGGGGGATACTCTGAAGTGTCCACATGCTAAGCATGCTCGTGTAGCATTGGTTGGGCGAGCCAGCGAAGTTCTGGAATGCGTGCGCGCGTTTAAACGACCACGTATTCAGTTTAAACGACCACGTATGCGCGCGCGTTTAAACGACGACGTATATGCGCGCGCGGGTTTAAACGACGACGTATTCAGAATTTCCATAGACTACATCTTAGAGTTGCTCGCTCGCTTCGCTCGCTCGCCAACTAATATTAGTCAGGTGGCTTAGGGTCATTATGCAAGTTTACCAGTTTCCATTGGACAAAAGCATAAAATTTTGTATGGTTGTTCCTTAGGGCCTACTAAAGAATTTTAGCCTAGGAGCCCTCATGAAACGCGTTCGTAAAGCAAGATGGCTGCCAATCAAAAATAATATCGGACAACTGTTTGGAGTTTGGTGAATCAAAGTAATAACAAGTGTGAAAAATTGTCACTTATAGGGAAAACACTCACAATTAAAGTGTGAAGTAGTAAAATCTAAGCCATTACATAGCCATCCTTTGGTGTTCATGCAACTGTGCTATGTGGAGTATTACATGGAGTTAGATTGGAAACGATGTGTCATTTGTCGGCAGGATTAATGACACATGACGATGACCAATGTACAAGTAGTTGCGAAAATGTGGAGAAGGATTTTTAGGCAACATAGCTGAGCTGAGGGACCTGATGCCCTTCCTGCATGTGTTTCTTTTAGTGGCAGTACAAGTGCATTAGATTTTGTTGTCAAGTGCATCTTGGCACAAATCTCATCATTTAAAGTTTAATAGTTCCAAACAGAACAAAGCAAGGAAACATAACTCCAAGAGTGTAGATGACTACAATGAAGAGAGACCACCCAGCAAGTGTAGTAAAAAGTTAACAACTGCATTTTTTTTTTGTGAAAAACGTCTGAAGAAAGTAATCTCCACAAGTTTCTACTTTTGCTGCCGATAGCAACATACGATGAATAATAAGTGTTACAGGACTCTAAGCTTCTGGTTCATACTGGTGGTGGAGACATTATAGCAAAGGTAGCTAAATATCACTTTAAGTGCCTTACGAGTTTGAGAAACCATTACAGAAGTCGATCAGAGAAGAGAAGGTCCACACTGGGGAAAATAATATAAACCTTTCCAGAGTATTTGTGGAGTTGGTTAGCTACATTGGGAAAGCCTTTAGTTCTGGAACTTCAATGTTCAAATGTCAGTATTCCCTCTAGGTCAGTATTCCCTCTAGGTCAGTTTCCCTCTAGGTCAGTATTCCCTCTAGGTCAGTATTCCCTCTAGGTCAGTATTCCCTCTAGGTCAGTATTCCCTCTAGGTCAGTATTCCCTCTAGGTCAGTATTCCCTCTAGGTCAGTATTCCCTCTAGGTCAGTATTCCCTCTAGGTCAGTATTCCCTCTAGGTCAGTCGTTTTCATGATTTTGATATCTCTAAGGAGTACAATAAAATCAAGTTGAAGGAACGACTGTTGGAACAATTCCCAGAAGCCCAAGAACAGTTTGATGGCAGAAATACCATAATCACATTCAATAAGGCTGTCCAAGATATGCTTAGGGAGGCTTTACAGAAGGGGACATTTTCTGAAGATGCTACCATTTTAGCCAAGGCTGCTACAATAATTATTGATCAGCCCTTTCAAGTTCAATGGTTCCTTTCCATCTAATTGCCTACAGGAGTCTCGTCCTTCAAGCCTCATATATCATATTCCTTTAATTTTCAATGGTACTAATTTGAAAGACCAAGGGCGATGTGAAACTCAGGCATGACTTACTGTAGGTCAAGTTATTTTAGCACATAAGAAAGCTTCTGAATCTTGTACCATGAAACAAGGCATTCCTCTGATCTTGAGCCACCTCTTCCCATTTACATTGGTCTAAATGTTCACCACATGGCTTGGAGCAAGGAACTCATTGAACAACTTATCACATGTGAATTTGTATTTCATATGACAAAGTTTACAAATTGAAAGTATGATAGCTGCAGCAGTATCTGAACAATAAAAAGAAGGAGCTGTGGCCCCGGCCTGTCTTACGGATAGATTATTCAATGTTGGTGCTCTGGATAATTCTGACCATAACCCCAACTCAACAACTGCAGTAAAGTCATTTTATGGAACTGGAATCAGCCTTTTTCAGTTTCTTATAGTGCAAACCCTGGAGAAATTAGACCTCAGTTATGAATATCACTTTCTGGAAGCAAGCAGCATTACCTTGCAGCTCCAATCACTTTCAAAAGATAGAAAGATTAACAGTTGTGCCATAGGATAAGACCAGTTTGAGTTCAGTGATGGGGCCAGAGAGGAATTGTTTAGCTGTAAGAGCCTAAACATTAACATAGTAAGTAAATACCAAGCTGGAATATGGACTTCTTGCACTCAACCCCACAAGTAATTTCAAATCCAAGTGAATTTGGTCAAAAATTGCTGCTGCACGGTGTTGAGAACTGGTCTGGCTTAGCATACCAGAAGTTTTTTTTAAGTGTGCCTGCAAAGGAGATTACAGTAGATATAATTGTGCCAAAGTTAATGTATGCTGCTCACCACTGTGTAGTTGCTAATGCAGCCATAAAATTCAATTATTATCAATCTATGTTTTAAACTTGAAATTTAACATGTTAACTAGCTATACAATAATTCTTGCATAATAATATTGCTCCTAAAAACAGAATATTTAAAGCATAAATAACAATAAATGCTCTGGCGGCCATTTTTAATTAGTGGGCTTAATTAAAATTTTGGGGTGGGGCTCCTAGGCTAATAATATTTATGAAGTTGAAAGAAAAATTCATGCAAAATTTGATCCTTTTGTCCGCCAAAAAACGGTAATTTCACTAAGCCACCAGACTATATAGCATTATTCTAACAGATGGCAAGTAGCTATGGATTCTATAATGTCTGAGACGGTGTCATTTAGCTCTGCTATTGTTGTGAATTCAGTTAATACCGTAGTTATTCCAAGTATTTAGGAGGATGAATTTTATCATGCACTGTATCTCTCTAGCCAACTTGCAAATTGTTGCAGGCTCATGATGATAGCTAGTTCTTCGAACACAGCAGTACTCTAAGCATAATTTTGTTCTTAAAATACCTTTAATGAAATAACATAGATAGCTAGTTAGTGTGTATCCCACACACTGGCCATGCTATTTGAACTAGTAAATTCCTCAGCAAGCCACTCATGTAACATTTCTGCATGTGTGCAATAAGCAATCACTGCATAACTTCATCTAGCTACCTCACTGCAGTCTTAACTCTTGCCAATGGCCAGTTCATGCATACAGCACTTAAATTTCACCTAGTGCTAATTGCTACTGCTTAACACTTTAATTAAATTGTAGCTATCTGGTAGATTTATTAGTTGTAACAATGACTAGTATCCACGGTTGTTTTAGTATGGCAAGTTGAAGTGGAAATTTTTATTCAAAAGAAAAATATAGCATAGTGTGGTGTTTGGTCATAATATATAAAGATAATATACATAATGTATAGCTATAAGACAAAAAAATTACCATTCATTTTTATTTGACAATAGACAACAGTAGGATTTTGGAAAGATAGTTTTAAATGCACAACAAAGTTAATGTCTCAGTTTCATTCACAGTATAATGCAGCCGGAATTGTTGTTCCTCTGTCGTGGTGGTGGACTTGCTATGGCGGGTCTCTGTCGCCTTTGCAGAGACCGGAATGGATTTAAGTAGAAATATTCAATCCACTTTTTCTTGAATGTCATAATTTTATGCACTCTCTTCTGCTGCCCACCAATCATGATCGATTCAGAAACCACTAGCTTTGTATTGACTGCACTAAGCTCGTAAAATTCATTATCCCGTTCACTATCTTCATCAGGGAAAATGATGGAGCCAATTAGCTTATCAGGACTGAGTGCCAGACACAGGATCAATAGTTTGGCTTCTTCTTCATTTGTTAAGCTGAAATAGTTATCATAATTTCGCAGACGGCGAATCGAGGCATCGTCATCTATTTCAGTGCAGCTGCATATGCAATTAAAATAGTACATCAGTCTTGCAATAGGATTGTCAGGGACAGAACATTTGGTACCAGTCTTCTTGATGCCAATTTGAGTTCTATCAATAAGAGCAGCCATGTCAGAGCACAGGAGTATATACCTACAATAGTCTATAGCTATGGATCAGTGGTAATCAATATACTGTCTGACAGGATATGATGCGTAAAAGGTAGAATAAAAAAAAATCATGACTTATTCTAACAGCAGGTGGCTCCCAGGTGTTCAGGTAAACATCATAGTCTAATGAATATAATTATTATTGTAATGCATAGGGTCACTTTATGTCTGGTCATGGAAAAGTTGGATACATGAATTAGGTTTGATTCACACTTCCAGGCTCAAGTAATGAAATCATAGGAAGTTGGTAGCAATATAGCTAGCCAGCTAAGAGTTGACTGCTGCCAGTCATGATGAAAGAAGCACATTTAGTCTAGTAATTGTTTAAGACATTTGATTAAATTTGCATCACTATGACATAAAAATAATATTTACTGCTGTACTTACTAAATTTTCTAAAAATTGCTGACATAGCATAGTATTTTTATGGAATTTGCAGCACAATAGGTCAGGATCATTTGAAGACTATTATAATTCTTAGACTCATTTCCAATGTAGCTAGCAAATGATTCTAATCATCTTTACCTGCTATTGGAATAAACCAATTCTAAAGATATTCATAATAGCTATGTCTTACAATGTTATTTATTGACTGATGTGCTGGTACAAGTCTCAAATGAATATTATACTATTACCAGTGTAAACACTGTGACCTTTGACCTGGGATAGTGTATAGGAATATTCAAAAGAAAGTAATTGATGCAAATATATTTTGAAATAGCTAGACTGATGTACTATTTTAATTGCATATGCAGCTGTACTGAGATAGATGACGATGCCTCGATTTGCCATCTGCGAAATTATTCTAACTATCTCAGCCTCATGAACGATGAAGAAGCTAAATTATTAATTCTATGTCTGGCACTCAGCCCTGACAAGCTTATTAGCTCCATATTTTTATTCCTGATAAAGACAGTGACAGTAGAATTAATTTTACGAATTGAGTGCAGTCAATACAAAGCTATTGGTTTCTGATTGGTCATGATAGGTGGGCAGCAGAAAAGCTGTAATTCTTGCAAGTACAATGGAGAATCTAGAAGAGTATTTATTTATATACTGCCACATTGTAGTAATTGACCTTTGCTGATGCAAGACATTCTGGTTTCACTGATTAAACTGTTATCTACCATGGACTCATTATATCACACCTTGGTTTTACTGTCATTCCTAGTTCACACCACATTAAGTCTTTGATCATGGTCATTATAAATATCTGTATCTTTTTAGATTGTAGTGAGTTGTGTCACTTTACAGTTTTTTTAATAAACTAATCCAGTTATTTGTATAGCTACACGACTAGTTATTACACACACACCTATGGGCTGTTATTCATATGACTATTACTAGCCAAAAATACACAATTATTCTTCATACTAGTTAGCCATGATGCTCACTGAAAATCCGTGGGTAGGTGAAAGTGCTTCTGAATGACACTGCAGTAGTGCTTGTTTTGACATCACATATGATAATGGGTGATCTGCAACTTCAATGTGTATTGACAACTCCACTGTGTTATGGATTCATGTACGTTAGTCTGGCGTGGCCAACTCTTGCGTTCCCTTGCATTAGTTGCCACGACTACATTGGAAGGTAATGATCAGCGACACAAGATTGAATGTACTGATGTAACTTGCTGAGTTCCATGTGGTTGTTGTTGTGTTTTGGCACATTTCAGCTATATATATTTGTATTGTTAAAGTAGCTAGCTTTAGAAAAATCTTGAGTTCTATCTAGATGAATCTAGGTGATAGCAATTTAGAAAGAGTGGAGTTATACTCAAATCTGGTGCAGTAGGATTAATTCATTCTTCTTTATCTAACAGATGGCAAGGATGGGTTCCTACAAACACTTCCTAATGTCTAAGGCATTGTCATTCAGCTCTGTCTGTCGTTGTATGAATCCATTCAGTACCACAGGTTATTCCAAGCATGTGGGAGTATGAATTTCATCATGCAACTCCTCCCTTGTAATTATAATTAGCCATAAGCTGCTGGCTGTGATGAGGTGCATGGTAATATTTACAATCACAACCTACTCCACAGCAGTGCTATGAACTATATTATTCTTAGATATCTTTGGACGAAAATAACATAAGTATCCCACTATAGTCCATACTAATTTAGCTGGTAAAATCTGCAGAGGCACAATTAGCAAGCACACAGCAATAACAGCTAAAGAAAGCATCATTCTTACAATACTTTACTATGGGCAATCTGTGGGCAGTTTATGCATAAAAACACTTAAATTTCACTTAGTGAATAGTTGCTGGATGACATTTGAGATGGCTTGTATAGCTAGATAGTAGATTAATGACATTTTAATGAAAGTGAATATTTTTTGTAAAAACAAATAAGCACAAGGAAGAATGACAAAGTATGGTCACAATAAAACAAAGTAGAAAAAAAGTTGTTTCATTATTCTTGTTAATTTGCTTGACAATAGACCACAGAGACAATCACAACCTACTCCACAGCAGTGCTATGAGACATTGTCATTTAACTCTGTTATTGTTGTATGAATTCAGTTTAATACCAGAGTTATTCCAAGTATTTAGGAGGATGAATTTTATCATGCACTGTATCCCTCTAGCCATAACTTGCAAATTGTTGCTGGCTCATAATGATAGCTAGTTCTTCACAGCAGTACTCTAAGCATAATTTTGTTCTTAAAATACCTTTAATGAAATAACATAGATAGTTAAATGTGTATCCCACACACTGGCCATACTATTTGAACTAGTAAATTCCTCAGCAAGCGAAATACACACTTGTAGTATAGCTAAAGCTGACTGGCCACTCATGTAACATTTCTATGAGCAACAAACAGTCACTACAGAACTTCATCTATCTCAATACAGTCTTAACTCTTGCCAGTGGGAAGTTCATGCATACAGCACTTAAATTTCACCTAATGTTAATAGCTACTGCTTAACACTTTAATTTAATTGTAGCTAGCTGTCAGGTAGATTTATTAGTTGTAACAATGACTAGAATCCACTGTTGTTTTAATATAGCAAGTTGAAGTGGAAATTTTTATGCAAAAGAAAAATATAGCATAGTGGTGTTTGGTCATAATATATAAAGATAATAATATGTAGCTATAAGACAAAAAAATTTACCATTCATTTTTATTTGACAATAGACAACAGTAGGATTTTGGAAGGATAGTTTTAAATGCACAACAAAGTTAATGTCTCAGTTTCATTCACAGTATAATGCAGCCGGAATTGTTGTTCCTCTGTCGTGGTCGTGGACTTGCTATGGCGGGTCTCTGTCGCCTTTGCAGAGACCGGAATGGATTTAAGTAGTTATTTTCAATCCACTTTTTCTTGAATGTCATAATTTTATGCACTCTCTTCTGCTGCCCACCAATCATGATCGATTCAGAAACCACTAGCTTTGTATTGACTGCACTAAGCTCGTAAAATTCATTATCCAGTTCACTATCTTCATCAGGGAAAATGATGGAGCCAATTAGCTTATCAGGACTGAGTGCCAGACACAGGATCAATAGTTTAGCTTCTTCTTCATTTGTTAAGCTGAAATAGTTATCATAATTTCGCAGACGGCGAATCGAGGCATCGTCATCTATTTCAGTGCAGCTGCATATGCAATTAAAATAGTACATCAGTCTTGCAATAGGATTGTCAGGGACAGAACATTTGGTACCAGTCTTCTTGATGCCAATTTGAGTTCTATCAATAAGAGCAGCCATGTCAGAGCACAGGAGTATATACCTACAATAGTCTATAGCTATGGATCAGTGGTAATCAATATATAGCTGTCTGACAGGATATGATGCGTAAAAGGTAGAATAAAAAAAAATCATGACTTCTTCTAACAGCAGGTGGCTCCCAGGTGTTCAGGTAAACATCATAGTCTAATGAATATAATTATTACTCCAATGCATAAGGTCACTTTATGTCTGGTCATGGAAAAGTTGGATACATGAATTAGATATTATTCTTTAAAAGTTATTATTGCATGTACAGTGTGATTCAAGGCTGGTACTTTATTAAGCAATAGTAAGTAATGAAATCATAGGAAGTTGGTAGCAATATAGGTAGCTAAGAGTTGACTGCTGCCAGTCATGATGAAAGAAGCACATTTAGTCTAGTAATTGTCTAAGACATTTGCATCACTATGACATAAAAATAATATTTACTGCTGTACTTACTAAATTTTCTAAACATTGCTGCTATACATAGTATTATTATGGAATTTGCAGCACTACAGGTCAGGATCATTTGAAGACTATTATAATTCTTAGACTCATTTCCAATGTAGCTAGCAAATGATTCTAATCATCTTTACCTGCTATTGGAATAAACAAATTTTAAAAGATATTCATAATAGCTATGTCTTACAATGATATTTATTGACTGATGTGCTGGTACAAGTCCCAAATGAATATTATACTATTACCAGTGTAAACACTGTGACCTTTGACCTGGGATAGAGTGTAGGAATATTCAAAAGAAAGTAATTGATGCAAATATATTTGAAATAGCTAGACTGAAGTACTATTTTAATTGCATCTGCAGCTGTACTGAGATAGATGATGATGCCTCGATTCGCCGCCTGCGAAATTATTCTAACTATCTCAGCCTCATGAACAATGAAGAAGCTAAATTATTAATTCTATGTTTGGCACTCAGCCCTGACAAGCTTATTGGCTCCATATTTATTCCTGATGAAGACAGTGACAGTAGAATTGATTTTATGAATTGAGTGCAGTCAATACAAAGCTATTGGTTTCTGAATTGGTCATGATAGGTGGGCAGCAGAAAAGCTGTAATTCTTGCAAGTACAATGGAGAATCTATAGAAGAGTATTTATTTATATACTGCCACACACCTATGGGATGGTATTCATATGACTATTACTGCCAAAGATACACAATTTTTCTTCATACTAGCTAGCCACGGTAATGCTTATTTTGGCATCACATATGATAATGGGTGATCTGCAACTTGAATGTGTATTGACAACTCCACTGTGTTATGGATTCATGTACGTTAGTCTGGCATTGCCAACCCATACGCTCCCTTCAATTAGTGGGCCACCAATACAATGGAAGGTAAGGATCAGCAACACCAGACTAAATGTACTGATGTAGCTAGCTAGCTGAGTTCCATGTGGTTATTGTTGCCTTTTGGCACAAATATTTGTATTGTTAAAGTAGCTAGCTTTAGAAAAATCTTGAGTCCTTTCTAGATGATTGCAATTTTAGAAAGAGTGGAGTAATACTCAAATATTACATGTGCAGTAGGATTAATTCATTCTTCATTATCTAACAGATGGCAAGGATGAGTTCCTACAAACACTTCCTAATGTCTAAGGCATTATTATTCAGTTCTGTCTGTTGTTGTATGAATCCATTCAGTACCACAGGTTATTCCAAGCATGTGGGAGTATGAATTTCATCACGTAACGCCCCCCTTATAACTAGCCATAAGCTGCTGGTAAATCAAAACCTACTTCATCTCAGTGCTATGAACTATATTATTCTTAAAATATCTTTGAACGAAAATAACATAAGTATCCCACTATAGTCCATACTAATTTAGCTGGTAAAATCTGCAGAACTACAATTAGTATAAGCACACAGCAATAGTACAGCTAAACCAAGCATGATCACTTTTACAATACTTCTGTGGGCAATGAACAATCACTGCAGAACTTAACCTCATCTATATCTACAGTTGTTTTTCTAATACCAATTTAAAGTGGTAAAAAAAAAAAATGCACAAAGAACAATTGACAAAGTTTGGTCACAGTAAAGACAATGCAGAAAGCAAAGTTGTTTAACTATTCTGGTTATTTTGCTTGACAGTAGATCACAGAAAGACTTGGGGAGTATAAAACTACAACAAAATACATTTGTAAGTTTCATTCACAATATAATACAGTCAGAATCATTGCTCCTTTGTCTTTGTGGTGGACTTCTTATGGCAGGTCTTTGTCGCTGCTGAAAGGATTGAAGTGGTTCCAAATAATTTCTTTCAATCCAAATTTTCTTGAATTTCATAATTTTATGAACTCTTTTCTGTTGGCCACCTACCATAACAGATTCCGATACCACCAGCTTTGTATTGACTGCACTCAACTCGTAAAATTTATTACCACCGTCAATGTCTTCGTCAGGAAAAAATATGGAGCCAATAAGCTTGTCAGGACTGAGTGCCAGACACAGGATAAATAGTTTGGCTTCTTCATCGTTAGTTAAGTCGAGATAGTTTCTGTAATTTCGCAGGCGGCGAATCGAGGCATCATCATCTGCATCCGTGCAGCTGCACACACAATTAAAGTAGTACATCAGTCTAGCTATAGGATTGTCAGGGACTGTAGTAGTGCTTCCAATTTTCTTGATGCCAATCTGTGTTCTATCAAAAACGGCAGCCATGTCTGAGTACAAACCGTGAAAGAGTACACAACAGGCTGTGTCAATGGTAATATATCTAGTTATTGGCACAGGATATGACGCTGTAAAGAGGAAGGTTCAGATAAATCATGACTTCCACTAATAGCAGCTGGCTCACAGATGTTCCAGTAAACATCAGAGACTAATAAATATAATTACTATTCTAGCGGTTAGTGTTTATGCCTTGGTACAGAGAGGAGTAAGAGACATGAAATAAGCCAGATCGGCCTTCACCTGGCGACCAGCTATCAAGATAGCAGTTGGAATTTTGCCAGTTGAGGTAATAATTTGCAGTATTACTGTGCTATGTGAGATACTCTACTTGAAAAAGATTTGCAAGAAATTAGGAGTGAGAACCACAAACTTGTATTTGCAATAGAATACACATTAGATGTAAAACCAGCTCCTAAATCAACTAAGTAGCTATAATTGTCAAGGCAATCTTTCCTCATTCCTCAAATTCATATCACCAGATGTTTGTGACAATGACTAAATTCATACAGTAACAGTTTAAGGAGAGATGCTACTATCAGTTGGAGTATAGGAATTGATCAAATGCACAATTTAAGCGAGGCAAGCTGATTCAACAAAGGCAGCTTAATTGCTTTATAGGAATAGCTGGTAGATTGTACACCATTAGCTAGCTACCTTGATCTGGGTGTTAAATCTTTAGCTTTACTTTGTTGCTATCACCATGTTGTAATTTTGTTTTAAATAGCTGGATGTGGAATAAATTTTGGTGAGATGGCTTCAAATAATTTATAGCCCTTCACCCTCCTCATGGCATGACAAAATAGAAGAAAATGTATAATACTTTTGCACATGCTCAAAAAGTAAGCTATCTATGGAAGTTGTG
>WLWD01004792.1_pt1 | contig 23155 bp, 15 predicted proteins | sample 6712731 | NCBI WGS metagenome assembly WLWD01 (sample SAMN12718690, study PRJNA576275) | sponge metagenome | isolation source: marine sponge | host: Mycale hentscheli | place: New Zealand: South Island, Marlborough, Capsize Point | collected 2014-11-01
GTGGAATTGGACTAGACTGTGATACAGTGGAATGATCTATTTTCTTTACGATGTCATATGACAGATTAGTCTCACAGGTGAAGTCATCAGTTGGTGGAGTAGAAATGACGTCTACTATACCATATGATACATTGTTGTCATACTGAAGAGAAACCTAAATATAAGAGATATGAGAATATAATGTAAAAGCACACCACGAATTATTTTTATTATAATAATGTAGGTTAATTATTTTTCAGTTCATTTATTTACAATACAGATATTATTACGAATTAGGCAAAAAATTAATTAGCTAAATATCAGCTCATTGAAGTTCACTTTTTAATGAAACGACATTGAAGTGATCATATACTTTCATTTTTATTTAAGTATAATGTAATTTGAAGTAATTACTCTCAAAGCATAAAATTGGAGTTATTTTATGCTTATTTCTAAGGCTAATATTAAAGCTAGATAGTATCAATCAACCTTTCACTACGTACAAACTAGGTATTTCATAGTTACCAAATACAATAAAATGTTTCATTAATGTAGCCAATGCTTGTATAATATTACAGATAACATAGAATATTATTATATGGACATAATGCTAGAATTGAATTTTAGTGAACATTGTAGCTATAATTTATTTTTACATAACTTGTATAATAATTTTTGATATGTATATACAACTATAACACAAAGTTTTTAGCTCAGTATTTGATTTGGAACTTGGGTTTATTTTGTTATTGTCCAACTATAAAACTTGTAGTCAATTACTATAAAACATCTTTTTTTAATTCACATTTAATTTTTATGCTCACTTCTATTACTTTTTGTCGAATTTTTTCCATCTTAACTACATTACATTGCTACATTGCTACCACATTACTTTAAGCCACTAGACCAATATTCCATATTGAAAGTCATTGCTTGGAACAACTTATGATTAGCTTAACTTCTCCAGTTCTAAATAACTGCTTTATAATTACAAAATGTTTGCAGTAAAATTATATTATTTAATAATAATTTTAGTACCAATTTCAAAAGAGTGCTGATTGCTTAATAATGGTATAAAACCCTCATTGCACAGTAACTGAGCTTGTATTAATAGAAAACAAAAAAACAATACAGTTTCAAATGCTAAATTACTGGCAATACTTACTCCACCAAGCTCCGAATAATTTGCATCTGCCAGTTTGGTTTGTGTTTTCTTGTGATTTGTGTCATTCAAACAAACATACATTCCATCAATGCCAGTTTCCACTGTCATGTCCGTCTTCTCAAAAGTACAAACTTGGTTTCTGGAATTGAGGGCCGCTTGAGGATCACTACTGCCCTAAGCATTACACCACCATCAGCCAACATAGCAAATATTACAATACAAATTCAATTGTATTGCAAATGTTATCTTTTAAACCTGATCATATTATGTTTCATAAATTTTGAATTAAATAGACTAATGACAAATATAACATTTCTTTATTTTCTACTGTCTGCTTTTTTAAACCAGGTGTATTAAAAATTCTCTATCATTTCATTCTCACTTGTACATCTACTGCTATTGTTAACTTACATTAATTTCTACCGTTAGTCCTCTGTTTACTCGAGATCTTTGAAATGAAACACAATAATCATATTTTTAACATAATAGATTCAACAATCACCTTTGAAACTTTTGTAATGTACAACATCCACCACAACAGTCTATAATAATATGCAACATAATATAAATATTTACTGTATATATGAATTGACTTACTATAGTGACAAAGGCAGCAGATCAGTAAGACAGTGAATATTGAAACTGCAATGGCCACAACGAGTGCTACAACACTTGCAACTATTGTTATTACTACACTGTCAGAATCTGTTGTAGTAATTATTGTATTGTCACTAGGGTCTGCTGTAAACAAATTGAAAATTTGCTATTATTATCATATTACGGGGAATTATCTCTAACCTGTTGTACTAGAGCATAAGGAAATTGGATTGACTTCAAATTGGACGACAGAAGTTCGATTTTTTCCATTGACATCAGCAATTGTGGTTAGATTATATAGTGTTTTCAATTCAATATCCACAGAATCAGAGCTATTTTTTATTATGGTATCATTACCACTAGTGGTTCGTGATAATGTATGCATACAGTTGTTATAGGAGCACCCAATGATATATTTACATGTTGAATTATATTCTTCTGCATTCATTGAAGGGCAAACATTCACATCTAATGCACCTATGTAGTAGTCATACAATATTGACTTTTGCATGAACTTTTTTTTTAATAACTTACAAAAAAGATATGGTTCAGAGAATCCCAAGTCTATGCTATTGTTGTACATAATTGTTAAATTATAAACTAATCGTTCTTGTAATCCGGTAATTCTGACAGTGGACAATGAGTTATCTATAGTTGGTGATATCAATGCTGTTTCCATATGATTTTGAAGCATTGCAATATATACTATTTGTTCATTGTGACACACCTCTGGTATCTGTAAAATGTAAAACAAAATATCACCCTAATTGTAGCAGTCAAAAAAACAACAACACTAACCTGTAGGGTCAGATTTAATGAGTAGGAGTCCCCCACTCTAAATAATGAATATTCAATATCATTTGTAGAAGGTATGTAAACTAGAGTCTTGCTTTTACATGAAGGTGGACTTTGTCCTACTATATTAGTAGCTGTGATACACATGGTAAAGGGATCACATGACCTCACTCCTTCCAGTGTGAAGATATATGAGTTAGTATCATTCACATACTCAGTGATGTCTTTCAATTGACTTGGTTTCAAGAATGTGAGAGTAATAGTGAAATTAACAGATACTGTAGGAATGATTCTATAATCCCATGAGGTCATCAATGAAGAGCTTTCAAAAAATAAACTCAATTTACTTGGTTTATCTGGGATGCCTGTCAGAAATATATAATTTATCTATAAAAATTTGAATTTTATCAAAGAATTATATGATTTAAGCTGATAAAAGATAAGCTCAAGAATATAAGTGTAATAGTGAAATCAACAGATACAATAGGAATGATTTTATAATCCCATGTCATCAATGAAGAGCTTTTCAAAAATATACTCAAATTAACAGATAATTATGTTATTTAAGGGTTAAGTTATAATTAATAATATTGGCTGTTAAAAAGACAAAAAATTGCTATTATTATAATTATTTCAGCCAAGAATGACTGAATCATACTCAAATTACTTGGAAGGTCTGGAATTTCTGCAGTTAGATATACATATGTAAAGAAACTATGTCATTTTATTTTTATCAGAACTTTATGTGTTTAACTTTTAACCCTTTTCAGTGTCATAACCGCCATACAGCAGTTTGAAGTAATGACTCTGGAAAATCGTTGTTTAATCTTTTCTGCCTTGCTGTACTCAAATGCTATAGCCTCAAGAAGTAAGCTCAATAGCTATACATAGATGTTTGAATGCCTTGTAGCTGTATCTTTAAGGCTATAGTGCAAACTTTGAGGTAGCTTGCGGAGTCAGAGTTTTGGCTAACTTCAAAATAGCGACCGGGCGGTCAATTCATAAGGCAGTAGACCTGGATTAACAGCAACCTTGGGATTTTAAATGATGAATCAAGTAGACCTGAAGGTACAGAAGATATTTATGCCTACAGAAGTCATTCAACAACAAAGAGAGAGTTGTTCTGTGAAGAAATTCAGGCATTTGACTACAGCTTGAAAATACAAAACGGCTCTGAAGATTCACATGATGATGAAGTAGTTATACAGGACTCAGAATCAGTTTCTTTTTCTTATACAGCCATTTTTAAGACTATGTTTCATTTCCCTGACAATTCAGCAGTGAAAGGGTTAAGGAGAAACCGCTCAATGATTTGTTGAAAGTATATTATTGCATTTACATGTCCTTGAATTTCTAAAATAATCATTGAAGTCAACTGAAGTCAATATTTTCAACAGTGGTTACTATTTTTGTCAGGGAAGGGAAGCTGAGGTTAGGAGGGGGAACTAGTATACGAGGTTACTACTTGAGAGGAATAAGGGGGAACACTGCATGCATATTTATCACACATTGTTAAAATACCATCATCTACATAAATTTCATCATAATATTGATTAGCTCATGTGAATACAATTCAGTTTTCAAAACCTATAAAAGATAAGCTGTATATTGCAAAGTACCAACTACAAAGCTTAGTTTGTATTAACAGCTGTCATAAGACTATTCAGTTGTCTTTGACTTGCTTCAATTGGTCCTGACAAAAAATTACCATTTTTATGATGCCATGTTCATAGATGTTCACAAAGATAAATCAGACAACTTTGAACTAACAGACTTTGCTATGGAATTCTTAGAAAGGAATAAAAGAAGAAAGAAAATTATGGAACCAATTTTCACCATGACTTTATTAACTTTAATTTTACCATGAAAAATAAAAATGGTACCATGAAATATATAATAATTTTGATTACTTGGGATTATTGGTTATTTCAGGGTTAGTGAGTGGGGATAGCTGAAAATCTACTGTATATAAGCATTGACCATGTATGCATATTGACAAGACAGTCTATAGTTACTTCAACTATAGATTTACTATAATAATATGTATGTTCACTGAAGTTTGTACCATTTTATCACAAATATATAAGTCACAATAATATGTGTCAATGTTTCATTACAATTGATGCACAATAACTTTTGTGTAAGTACTTTATGTCCAATTAAAGTGTAAATATTTTTTTGAGATATCATTAACTTTTAACCCTCTCGTTCCCGAATTGTTTGGACGCGCGCGGAAAAATCTAATCTTCTACCGCGGAATAGTGCATTACCGTTTTATTTTTTTAACTCGATGCTGGCTGGGAAAACCCCATAGCAACCATGTATCACTAAATAGACCAAGAGTTTGGGATTCCCCTCATTTTTTGATTGAGAAAATTGAATAATATTTAGGCCCTCTACTATTACTTTAAAAAAAAAAAAAATTTTTCCAAAAAAATTCCACTTTTCCCATCAATAAAAAAAAAAAAAATAGAAATAATATTGTTTGATGTACTTTATACCAATATTATATTAGTTCAACAATAAAATATGTTGTTTGCTGTGTTTGGTGCTGATTGTGATCATGTAGGAAACATCTATGAGTGTCCACAAGGAACATATACCATTGGACATCGGAGCTCCACTACAAAACAATTTCATATACACAAAAACACAAACAACAAAGATATTTGTAATACAAACAACAAATTATTCATGATCCTATATAATTGCAACTTTATGACGTATTGTATGCGTTTTCATACAGGATTTTTGTTTGGGAGGGAGGGGGGGTGGGGCTCCGAGTGTACTTCGCCAGGTCCGGCATCTCCTTCATCAATGGAAGACTCTGCTCCTGTTGCCTCATCTGCGTCCTCTTCACAATCCCTCTTCACAATCGAGTCGGTGACTGCATACACATCTGGTCCTAGTAGTACATTCTGGTAAAAAAAATTAAATTTTTTTGAAAATTTGAAATTGTTCAACAAACCACAACCCACTTTCAAATCTCAAAACTCAATGAAATATATATATATATTATAGCTAAACAGCTTTCTCTATCTCAATATAGCTATAAATAAGTCCTTTCCACAACAGAAGCTTGCTAGTTTTCAAGAGAAAGACAAGAGAAAGACAAGCTTACATCGATCATCTTCTTGACTTCCATTGTCAGTGTCAGAGTTGACGGGGTCTGGTCCCCAACCCTGATACAGGGCCTCCTATAGCCCTAGATGTCGTCTTCCTCTTCTCCGCTTGATCCTGAGTCGCTAGAGTTAGTATCAAGCAAGTCTAAAACTTCCACAGCACTGTAACTGGTAGACGCCATCTTTCCAAATTGACTTTGAAAAAAAATTTTTTTGCATAGTTACCGGGGTCACACGACACTCTCACTTTTTTCCTATGATGTAATAAGCATTACCTAAGACTGTACGTAATGGAGAGGCCCCCAGTTGAACTGGCGATTTTATAAAAAAAAAAGAAGACAGTAAGTCAAACCGCAAAGTCTTGGTCGGCAAAGAAGCGGTTGTTTCAATGTGTTACGGAAGGCTACTGGGCTCAAGCAATTTTTTGCTGCTTCTACAAAGCTCTGGAGATGACTGGATCCATAAATGAAGCTGCTGTGAAGAAGGTAACTTTTTTTAAATTCGACGGAGAACTGATGTTTGTTTTTTTGCCGAGGAAGAAATAAACGCAACTGCTGTGAGGTACTGTCGACGCAGCCCTGGCTGAAAGCTATTTTAGATGCTTCTCCAACGCATTGGGCACCTGTGTATGCAATCTGAAGGTTCTAGCTATAAAGTAACTACTTTTAAAAATTCGGAGAAGCCAACCGGTCTTCACCCGCTTCAAAGCGGGATTGGGAACGAAAGGGTTGTGACCAATTTGAGTAAAAAATAATTATGTCTTCCCTCAACAACTTTAATATCTAGCTGTAAAATTATCCTTTAGTTTAAAACAATAGCACTGTGAGTCCTAATCATAGCTGACTTTTATTCACATTTATATTCTATGCTTTAGTATAGAGATTCACTTCATCATATCCAAATATTGATTATAATTCATATCTACTTCCTTAGCAAATAAGCTACACTGAACTGCTAGAGTAGTAAATTGATTGAATGCTAAAATGGAACTGTTTATAGCCAGACTGACTTATCAAACTCTGAACTTTAGAATTACATAAGTGTTTAGGAAAAACTAGAAATATAGCTTTATGGAAAGGTATTAATATGTTTATATACAGTCAGTGTTAGCTAATTAAGTTTTGATAATAGTTATGAGGTTACATAACAAAATTGTATGTGAACTATTGTACAGTATTAGTTCCCATGAAGGATCTGGATTTCCTAAAAATATTATGAAGGAATTATGTCAAAGCATTTCAAAAGCAGTAATAATTAATAGACCAACATCATGTGTATCATTTGTGTGCTATAAATTATAATAAATTACTAGCTCCGTAATAGCTAGAAAAACTTCTAAAAAGTTCCATTATAATAATTGCACAGAAAATTGTATTATGGATTTGATTTTGTACTGTATAGTCGTTTAATTTGATAATTGATTTGAATACAGCAGTGCATTCCACAGCCAAAATGCATGTAATTATATATGTATGCCTACCCAAGGCGAAATGTAAGTAGTTAGGACTTGAACTTCTTCCTTCCTACAAACTTGATAGTACCCTTCAAATAGATCCTTTTTAGATAATACTGGTCAGTGGTTAAGTTTTTATGAAATGTTATTATTATTAGTAATAATTTTAGCCTGAAAAGTGTCCATTGACAACCAAAACAAAATCGTAAATTAGTGTATAATGTATTGATAACTAGTTTGTTAACCTCTACAGCCTTGTAAATTTTTTGTTAATTCTAATTACCAAGACAATGTACCGATATTGTTATGGTTGTAAATGGACCTTATGTATGAACAACTGTAAGGTAGTTTGCTTTTAGTAGCTTACTAATAGATGTGTAATTATGTTATAACATAGGGCAATTATCCTTTAACCTTTTTGCATGCTCTCTAACATGGACTTTTTAACACAGACTTCCTATGAATATTATGTCAAAAAATAGTAATAAATAAATTCAAAATATATTTTATAGCTACATCGAAACTTTCGAATGAAAAGGTGTCTAAAGTAAAGCAAAAGCAAAATGTGAAAAAGTCTTAGTTGTCACCAGGAGATCGAACAATGGACAACTAAGATTTTTTTTACTGTGTCTTTGCCTGTCTTTCTTTAAGTGAAATTTTTTTATTCCAGTTTGTATGAAGGGTCAGAACTGATAATTATTTTATAGAAGGTAATAATATAAAGCTTTCAATGCAAATAATTTCTCACCATAAATAGTCACATTTATAGTACTTGGAACTAGGACAAGATTCACAACGATGTAGCAACTCAATCCAGTCACTGTTGTCTCTGTTGTGTTTACTGTTATTAATAATGTATTAGTAGCTCCATTCACATAACTTCCAGTAATACCAGGAATTGTAGATTCTTGTGCTCGTTCAAAGACCAGTAGAGTTCCATCATTCAGAATAATGCCCCAAAAACCTATAACCTTGTTTCCTTCCAAATGGCATGTTACATTTCTTTGTGTGTTGATGGGAATGTATAGTGGTCCAGTTGGAGTAAAGTCAACTAAAAACAACAGCAACACCAATAAATAGGACATACAAGTGTGAAATTCGATTGTTGCTAATTGTCCTGATCCTCTATAGAAAACTCATTGTTCACTTAGGGTCCTGCATCAAACACTTACCACCACACTGATAGAAATGGCCATAGCGCAGTTTATTGCTAAGTGTGCAATAAACATGTTGCAAATTTTTATGATATAACTGAGCCAGTACAGAAATGGCCATTGCTCAAGGTTATGCATCAGATAACACCTTCCACATGATATGTGACATTCCTATGTGTGGATGGGAATATTATAATAGTGGTCCAGTTGGAGTAATACTGACTAGATTATGTACTTAAACATTTTGTCTGTAAAACTGCATGACAAATTGTTTTTTACATAGAATTACATTCTCACTTAATCTATAACATTAATATGTATACTTTTATAATAGTTATTATACTTATTTCTCAGAGTCGTTGCCAAAAAATACTAATAAAGACACAGGCAGAGTGATGCAGAACATCAGACATCGGCTTACAATTGTCTTGACAAAATCTGAGGAAATTTGCACGGTAATTAACTTGGCTAAAAGGTTTCCAACATACCAGGGCTGAAAGCTTATGCCTGAATAACAGCACAGCATGCAGAAAGAGTAATTTTGTCATGCAGAATTATGAACTTGGAAATCAGTTGTGGGCGATGTTCAAAAAGTAGCGTTCTAGCTATGTAAGACTGATTAGTTTTAAAATCTTTAAGCTTTATATCTCAATCTTGGAACAGTCTTTTAGAAAAAATTCTAATAAAAATACTTTTTTGTGGCAAATATAGCTAATGTTCGTCACTTTTGTAATAAAGAGTGAATATTCGTCAGTAAACACTAGCCGAGACAGATCAGTAATTGTTATACCTACTTTATAAAGCTGAGTAATACTTCCAATAGGACAACACTAAAATTGCTTTACCTTGTGCTTCACCCTCCTTGATCACCAAACAGAAGCAAAGAGCCAGACTAAGTAGAAAAAACATAGTGTACAGACCCACTGAGTGCTGCATTCTGAGCTTTCCACGGTTTGTTACGTTTTTCTTTTTAGTAGGCAACTAGCATAAAATGGCCGTATAATCGGGCGAGGATTTTTTAGCACTGGTCGATTCTAAAGTAACTTCCGCTACCTACTTCCTTTGTAATTGAACCTGTAGCTCCTCCCCCTTATCTAGTTTAAGTACATGTATCCCTTCAATACACTAGACGTCCTTATAATGGCTGAGCTAAAAATTAATGGATAAATCTGTAGATAGTAACTTACCATTTATGGGTTGTTTTCATTTTTTAATTATATCTTTTTCGTGTACCTTTGAGTGCGCTGACCAGCTATTTGTGATGAGAATTATGTCGTAGCATGTAGCTACTCGTTGGTTTGTTCAGTTTTATCTCCAGTTTAGTTTAACATATCCTTCTGTTCTAAAAAAATTTAGAGTGCTGTACGATGGAAATCTGAGGGATTTCAAGGTACCTCACTCTAACAGTTATGTAGGTCGCAATAGGTCGCCTCTTTGGCTACACAGTTAGGTCCGAATTTAGACACGGGCTGTCTTCCTAATTGCGTAGTCAGTGCGAGCGAGGTCTGGGGTTTTTTCTCCCCTAGCCCCACCCAACCCCAATTTTTGGCCACCTTATGTATGAGCACTCAGGTAGAGTAGCAATAGAGCTTCCTATCTTTGAGTTATTCAGGATGAAATTTCATAAGCTAATAAGAATGACTTGTAGTTTGAGATAATTTTTAGTTAGTGACACTTTTTAATGTCAGATTATCATAACCAGAGGTCTAAGTGTAGCTTGAAAAAGATGGCACAGGGTCACCCAGTATGATTATATTACGCTTTGTAAATGAAATTTGTAATATTGATTGGCTCATGACATTAATTCGTTTACAAAACCAATAAAACCAGCTACTTATCACAATATTATACTATTACTACTAATTGTGGGGAGCTCGCTCGCAATCCGTGGATCGGCAAGGCCCAACACCTGGAGACAGCAATAGTACGCTGCCACCAGAGAGTTAATCTAGGGATCGTAAGCCGCAGCCAGGCCCTATCCAACGAATTGGTACACTCGCACAAAGGGGTTAGCTAGTTTGAATGTAATTGAACTCTAACAAAATGCAACACATGGCAATGCATATATACCGGGAGCTGACTCCTCCCAATGACATAAAACTCAACCAATACGATCCATGCACATAAAATGTTCTAACGAGCATGACTGTTAAATGTTCTAATCATGCATGACTACTCTAGGCATGCGTGAATGAAATGTTAATGTTCTGCAGTGTTCTGCAATATCCTCCTCTTCTCTCTCAACTCTTCATGTGGGCCCTTCGTATGCCCACACTAATTACTACTAATTTACAGAACACAGTTGGTATTCTGTCATTATTGACAATCTGTTTTCTTTGGCTTCTGGATAATGATGGTTATGATGAAATTAGAGCATTTTTACGATGCCATTTTGATTTAAATCTGCATAGTATGTGCCCTCCTGATCCCTCAAGCAATAAATCTTGGGGGAGGGGCCAGTGACCCCATAGCCACCCACTTCTATCAGCCCTGAATAAAGTAAATCCATTGAAGATTACATGTGAAGTGATGAATTAGTGGATTACATGTGAAATGATGAACTTAGTGGATTACATGTGAAATGATGAACTTGATGCACTTGTATGAGCTTGCATGCAGTATGATAAGAAAACTTCACTAGCCTTAATAGCAATTTGTTATTCTTAGCATATCGGGCCACAATATTTTCACGAAGAATTTACTCTGCAGTGGTAAGTCTCTATATTTAATCAATTAAAAAAATATAAAAAGTAATAGCAAATTAATAGGTGGAATTGACACAGAACAATCAATAAATAACATAGATTAGTTTTAAGACAGTCTAATACATAAAATGTCTACTGTTAGTTAAAAATTGTTTTCCTGTTTAATTTCTTATAATGTCAAGGTAAGTGTTGTCCATTAAACTCTGATTTTGGAGATCGACTGACAATTAATCATTGACTTAGATATAAACATACTCAGAATGACATTAAGTCCATTTATTGTGCTACTTTTTTTTAATTTTGGCTTGACAGAGGCAGGGGCATAAAATATCATTTGTGGATTTCTGGAAAGGACACAATAACAGACCAGAACCTACAATTGCCCAACAAAATCTTAGGAAGATTTCTTTATAATAAACTTGTCTAGCTATATGGCTGAATAAGATTTGCCGTGTACCAGGGCAATGGTGAAAGCTTTTGCCTGCTAGGTAATAGCAAAGCTGCTGGAATAAGTGATTTTTTTTCATTCAGAATATGAACCTGGAAAAATCAGTAGTGGGCAATGTTAAAAAAAACACTATTCATAACCTTTGTAACAAAGAGTGGATTGCAAGACTGTATGCACGTAAACACAACTCAATAATTGCTATACCTACTCTATAAGCTTGAATATCTAATAGGACAACACTGTTTGGTAATAGTTAGCCCCCTTTACCTTGTGCTTCACTCTCCTTGATCACGAAACTAAACAAGAGCGTCAGAAGAAGTACAACAAACATAGCTGCCCAACTGAGGGTAACAGCAGCGCTGTAGACTGATCTCTCCAGTAGACGGTTGGCTGCGTACTTCTTAGTCAACGGTGGCTAAAATCAAAATTAGCTAGAACAAAACTGGCCCAACACTGCTTGCAGGCATATGATTTACTTAAGTGTACTGCTGGAAAATCTGTAGTGTGCTTGAAAGGAAACTATGTAGTAAACTCTTATTCTGGAACAAAAAGTACACTGGATTGGTAAAACATGAGTAAACATAGGAAGTTGTACATGTGTGGTTTGTAGTTTGTTCCAGAATTAGAGTTTACTACACGGTAAACTATGCAGTAAATTTACAGTAAACTTCAGTAAAACAAGGACTGGCAAGCAGTGCAATAAGTGGGCGACGATTTTTTTTTTTGGTCACAGACAGTTTTAAATTAACTTCCCCCACCTACTTCCTTTGCAGTTGTAGCTATAGATAAAGTGGCTAATAATAGCTACATGGATAAAATATATAGATAGTGTGAGATAAGAAATTTTAGATTATTGCAAGGCCTTGAACAAAGTTCATTACATGGAATAATTCCTGTGGGGGTTCTTGACTTCCAGGAACATTTGGCCACCTTAAGTTAAGTAGCGAGAGACCTCCCATATGAAAGCATTGTAAGAACTTGAAGTACTGTCAGAAACACTATTTCATAGAAGCTAGTCAGAGTGACTTGTATTCTAAATTTTGGATAAACTTTAGTTAGTGACACTGCTTAACCCTTGACTACACAGCCCATAGGAAATGAGCAACTTAAGTTGCCCATTTTCAAAAATATTTATCTGTTTACCTGTTCGCGCAAAGGAGAAAAAAAGGAGGCGAAGGCTTGCAAATCCTAATTTCAAGGAATCACTCTCAGTATTAGTCTACCTTGCATCTGAGCTGAGAGCTTGCATTGATGTGTCTAGAATGCATGATGGATACATTTGCAGAAGCTGTGCTACAATGCTGGATAAATGTTCAAACCTCCACCAGAAGATCAGCAACAAACTCAGAGCTGCATTGCACAGGTTGCCCTCTAGTAGAGTAGCAGCTGATCAATCCCCAACCTCACTCGAACACAAACATTCTCATCTCAACCATCACATCCATGATTTGCAAGCATCGCAAAGCATCTGCGTGCCAGTTTCAGCGACTAATTTCCTTGGTTTTATATAATGGGCATTCTTCAAAGCAGGTACTAAGCAATAATTTGTTGTGAGATATTTTTAGTGAGGCATTGAAACATGTACGTCATACACATGAATTCCATAACTCTAATGATGGCTATATATTATATTTAACTAAAATTATAGGTATATGAACGGCTTCAAAAGCTTGGTTTATGTCTTTCACACTCAAGGACAATAAAACTTGTCGACAAACTTGGAAATCAATATGACCAAAAAGTGAAAAATTGGAAAGTTGAGTCTGAAGATATGTTTGTCAATTCTTCATTATGTGTGAGTTGATTATAATCATCAAATGTAGTCAAGTAATATACATGAGTCTTTGTACGTAGGTGGAGATTGTTAAAACCATGGATCTTAGTCAATTTCCAATCCTTTCGAGAGATGACTCAGATTTTGACTTGGAAGAAGCAGATTATGACAAGATAGAGTGTAGGAGTACAGGTGTTTTTGAGGATGCATATCTGTATGAATCACCTAATATCGATACTGAGTTAATCTCATATGACAGTGATGGCAGCCATCATGATAGTGATCTGACCTGCAGTGATACCAGGCCTGAAGAGCAAGTTCATCAGGAGCAGTGGGTGGATCAGTGCCACAATGACAGTGAGGTAAATGTTATCGTTAATTAGCTAATAAGATAATAATGCAGTGTATTGACCATGAAGACAATTCACCATAAAAATACATTTGTGACTGTCTATGGGAAATTTGGGCACAATGCAGCGTGTGTAAACGTCGGTAAATCAATTGAATTTTTTTTAAAAGTATTAAATAAGCCGAGTGAACGGTTAGGTCAATTATATCGGGAACGGCTGAAGCTATGATGATACAACTTGGAGAACTCAATATCTGGATGCCAACAACTCTTATAAGTGCAAAAAAAATATTTTTTTGATGGTCACATTTAAGCAAACAAAATGGTGTGTTGGGCAATATTTTGTCATATAACTATACTTTCATACAAGGAGGGGGAGGGGGGGGGGGTTTCCTAGCGAAAATTCCCTTCCTGGCAAAACTATTTTTAACTGCACAGCATTAATGCATGAGCAGTACAATGAAGAATATTACTCGTCTGATTTGTTGCATTTACACTCATTAAGTCAACAGATTTGTCTCCAGTATAAAATAATATAAGTGGTGATAATTACCACTTCAATTTGATATTTCTCACTCAATTAAACTTGGCAGGTAGATGATACTCAGTCTATGAATGTTGACGAGCCTGATGAGTCATGTTTGCAAGAGCCACAAGAATGGAGTGATCAGCGATCTGAAGTAAGATTTTATTATGAATGTGGTGTGTTACAATTTGTTTGTTTTTTTAACTGAATTTTTTTTTTCCAAAACACAAAAATCAAAAGAAAAAAGATTTAAAATGTAACCACTGTAATTACGTGTATGTGGAAAATTGTTACTGCACTGAATTATCATGGGGAAAGTGAAATAGGATGGCTTTACGCTAGTACTCAGCAGAGTGGGAAAACTGTGTGGCTATTGTTAGTCACAGTTTATTGTGAGAATTTTTGTGTTAGGTTAGGGGTTAGGTAATTCACCTGTACTCTGATTAATTGCACCACTATGTGTCAGTTGACTGTTAGCACACGTGCTGTTGTCATTCATTAATTCTGTCACTCTTCTGTCAACAGTGGTTCTTGCTGGGCCATCATCTAGGCACTGAAAGTCTAGTGAAATTTCATTAATTTATAAGGCAAACTGTCAGAATTTTTATTTTGAATATTCCTCTAGAGCAAAAAAGTTTAGTTTTGCCTGTGCAGGTTAATGGGAGTAGCTAGTCACCTGACCCTCCCACTTTAGCCCAGTTGATAGGTCTTGATAAATTATATGCTAGCATTAACATAATAGGTAACCAAGAGCAGAATAGCATAATAGATAACAAAACAACAACAACAACAACAACGAAAAGGAATGATACAACTTGCTTTATTAAACAAGCAAGTTACTGTATTATAGAATGTTTTGAAATTTTGTGTTTATGCGCATTTTTTTTTTTTTTTTTTTGCTACCAAGAACATTTCAAGGACCCTATTTTCATGCTCTTTTGCTTTTACATAAATATGAGTATTAGTACGGGTAACCATGCTGTTTATATCTAATAGCACAGGCTACCTGTGCTATCACTCACTAATAGTAGGCCAGCTTTTAAAAAAGTCATTATAAGCAATTGTAGCTACACTGTATCGTTCACTCACTATCTCTTTATTTCAGCATTAGCTTCCGCTGGAACTTTGTTTTCAATGTACGGCTCCTCCTAATCTGTTGAAAAACATTCTGTCTAATTTGGGCAGAGCTTCTGTGATAAAGAATGACATTGTCTCCAACTAGAAACTGCTCGAACTGTATGTTTCCAAGGTTAACGCTGCATGCGTGCATACTTACCCGTACTATTTCACTTAGCTACTGTGGTATTTCACTTAATTATAATTAATGTACTACTTTCTTGCACAAATTTGTGATCAATACATACAGTCAAGTATACTTTTTTGTATTTGAAAAGCCCAACTAGTTATCTCAGAGACATGCACATATGACATAGCATGATGATTAGTGGTGGAAGCAGTCAAACATTTAAACCTCTATTATAGTGGCTTCTGAAGTTTGCTTCAGGCCATAGGCACACAAAGTGACAATGAGGTGTATCTGTACCCCCACAGAGTAGTCTACCCTCCTTGTGGCAGGTTATACAACTGAGAACTGGGTGGACTGTAACTAGAGTCATGTTTCACACACTTCCTAGCTGACTTGGTAAATTAAACCATTTAACAAGTATGCTTTTGTTTACTAATTACTACTTCTATAGAAAGCACCATTGTGTACTTATTTGTGTATGTATGTGTGTGTGCATGTGCTTGTGTGAGTGCATGTGTGTGTACAGGTCTGTGAGTGTTTGTGTGTGTGCGTGCTTGTGTGTGTTCTTGCGTGGGTGTACAGGTGTGTGTATGCGTTGTTGTTTTTGTGTGTGTGCTTGTGTGGGTGCAGGTGTGAGTGTGTGTGCATGCATTTGTGTGTGTGCGTGCTTGTGTGCGTGCATGTTTGTGTGTGCGCGTACTTGTGTGTGTGTGCGTGTGTGTGTGCGTGCTTGTGTGTGTGTGTTTGTATTCATGTGAGTTGTTATTATGGGTGTATATTGAGTGTGTGTAGATCTTCATCATACCTGTGTCATGTGTGTTCGTGTTGTATGTGATTTGCTATGATTTTGTAGTGTCTAAAACTAGTGGTGCGCTCTAATAGCACAAAATAGCGAAGCGAGTGATGCATGTTCCCTGTAATTGCAGCTATTCCATGCATACTTGGTGTGGCTAGGAACATTTAATGGCTTTTCAAAAAGAAAGATTCTTTACCTTGCTACCTGTTTCCGTTTCGTTTTAGCTCTCATCCTCCTTGCCCTGTCTTTTTCATTTCTTATCTCTCTCTCCTTACTAATTTTTCTTCTGGAGTTTCTAACGCCCTCAAAGCTCTTGACCGAGCGTTTCTAACGTTTTTGTCTCTCTTTCGCAGAATTTGTTTCACTGGGCATCGCTACTTCGTACAGCGGGTAAACAAAACAAAATGTTGCTAAGAAGGTTACCCGGCCCGCGCAAGAGCATAGGAGAAAATGTGCACATGTACGCCGACGCAAGAACAAAAACAATTCCTAGACCTAACAAAAAAATAACTGCGGAATGATAAATAAGTCAGCTCCGCTCGCTTCGCTGAATTAAAGTGGATATTGATTAAAAACTGAGTTATAATTGTAATTACAAAGAGTTTAGTACAGTTAATCCATTCAATTGTCTGGCAAAAGCGGTTCTCAATAGAGTTTCCTTTTGGTCATCATATTTTTGTTTCATTTTGTATTGGTCATACCCTTTGTATTATATTCTGGTAATTTCTAGATCTATAAAATGGTATATCTAAATACAATTTTTTTAATCAAAAGCTTCGCTGTTAAATAATAAAAAAAATTTCATTTGCGAAACAGTATGAGCATCAGTGGGATAACTGTCTTGTATCTGCCAGTGGAATAACTGTCGTGCATTTGTTAGTGAGACCAACAATACTAATCCGGTGCCACTAGTGGTTCCACATTTACACCATTGCATTGCAATTTAATTAAAAAGTTGGTTTAATTATTTTTGTACTTTCTGAGTAAGTGGAACTTTTCAAGGAAGAATAATAGTCAAGTAGTAAATAGGTTTGGGGGGTGGGGGAGTTGAGAAAAAAAATACCTCATCTAAAATCCGAATGTGGTCACTAATGTGGGAAGATTTTTTTAATGTTTGAATTTATAGCTACTCTACCATGGTAGTGCAATTTTTGGAATCTTGGGTGAAAAAATAGATTTGCTAAGTTCATCTTTAACCATTGAATTCATTCTGAAATAAACCAAGTATTGTGCTATTAATTTAATGTATGCAATTATGTGTTTATTTAGTTAAGCGCAGGTGGAGATTCATCTCGTGATTTTCTGTCAACAACATCTGTGAACCCGTGGCATCCATCTCTCATTAAGACTGACCTCGAAGGCTCATCTGATGACAGTTCAGTGAGTGAGGCAGCCTTTCATTACCATGTGATGATGGCATCCAACATCTAGAGGAAGCAACACCTGAAGCATCTTTTGATTCTGCAAAAATAGTCCAGACCTTTGCTAAACAGCCTTCTTCTCTGAATTCTGGGTACAAGCTGGTTTTTGACAACATAGACAAGAATGCCAAGCCACGATACATGAGATGTGATGCCCAGACCCAGTCTCTGCATTATGTGCAGGTATATGGAGTGAAAAACAGAATTGACTATTCATCATTTACATCAGAACAGAAGACTGAGATAGAAGTATTTTCCATTCTTCCGAATTCAGAAGATTATGATGCTGTCAAGAAAAATTTTACTGTATTGATTTCCAGAATAATGCACAAGCATTTAGCATTTTGGGGTGATGACTTCAAGAAACTCATCCCACAACATATTCGTCACGAATACAGTGCTGAAATGAGTACAAAGTCTGAAGTGGTAAGTGCAATATTTATGTGAGTCAGTCAGGTAAAGTGTCTTTAAACGTGGGTTGTAGTTTATTGCTTTTTTACTCCTAATTGTATTAAAAACATGTATTTAATTTCTTAAAATTTGTAATGAGTGACTATATTTCATGGTATTTAATTGCCCCAGGTTCCACTTGGAGTACTAGATGAGAATGAGTGCTCGTATGAGGGAATGACTGCAATATTGGATTGGATACATAAGTACATACCAGCCAAATGTGTCGACATGAAAGATAAGATTCCAGGAAGTGATCTTGAGAGGGAGAAGATATTTATTCCAACTCTTGTTGGTGGAGATCTTCTATCTACTGTGAGAGCAAGGGGTGCTTTGTACATTAGAGGTGGAAGTGAATTAGAAGAAGATCGGTTGAAGGGGATCTTACCAGTTTCTGAGGATTGGCATGGAAAAGTTTGCTTCATGGAGGTAACTAGAATGAATGTGTTGTAAATTCAAAGATGTGCTGAATTCAATGCCAGAACAACCAGGTGTTACATAGTTCTAAGAAGTGACAACATTTACATGATCTTAGCATCTTGTAAGGACTAATACATAACTCACATAATATTCTGCTTTTAATTTTTTTTTGATTATTTATTTCATTTTTGTATTTGTGTTATGTTTGCCATTTCATCACATATAACTGTATTACATTTTGTTTGTTTGGTGTATGTGTTTATTTGTTTTTTTGTTTTTTTTGTTTTTTAATTTGCACAGGCTATTTGGAATCTTCTGTTCAAGACAAGATCGTCTATGGAAAGAGGTACTCTGTACCAATTGCGGAACTTAATTGACCGCAGAAATGTGACGACTAAGGTCAAGTCTGACGTTAATGCTGCTGAAGACTTTCTAGAAACTGTCGTGGAGGGTTATATAGTTGCTGCTGTGATGAAATACCTAAACATGAAATCACTAGATGACTTCCCTGATGAAGATATTGTACCGCCCAACACCTGGATGGAAGACGACTCGATTCGTGCAGCAACTATAGAGAAGGTCTCCAAATATGTTGTAGACAGCTATGTAGATCTGGAAACGGTGTTCAAGGAATCGGATGAAGCTACTGAACCTGGCACTTCATATGACTATACATGCGAAGTTATTAGTCTTGGGCTTTTGTTTCTTGGATTCAAAGATGCCATCAGAGAAGGTGACGGGGACAGAGTTTTATGTGGATGGAAATATCTTATGCTTATATGGAAGGCCACCGGACACAAAAACTACTCCATTGAAGCCTTCACTATGCTGACCCAATACCACCTACTATTGCCAAAGAATTTGGCTGCACAGCTCAAGTGGTCCCGATTTATCAACGTTCATGGGAAGCCTGGTCATAACATTAGCTGTGACCTTCATATGGAACATTTAAATCGTATTGTGAAGACCACAATTGAGGGTTTAGGGGCAAATAAATCGAAGAAAGCAATAGTCAGGGCAGGTAGAGCTGTTGGATCTCTAACTGGCTTCATGAATTCTTTTGACAAGGAAATTGGAGTATGTAAACCCAGTGGAAAACACTCTGAGAAGTCCAGAGACAGAGACTTGGTCAAGATCGTTGACGAACTTCTGCTTCAAGATGGACAAATTTTTAATAAGGACACGACCTACCAGCACAAGTCCTTCACCAATGTAAGGAAAAATATTATTAAAAATCTGAGAGAAAAGAAAGTGAAAGAGTGGATTATAGATAGACTTCCAACTGCACTTTTAGAATTATAGTATATAACACACTCGGTGCTATTGTTACTGTTGTTGTTTTTCTGTGTTTTATAAATTCACTCCACCAAAGTTATTGGCCAAATATCTTAATTAATTAAATTAAAATTAATAACAAATTACTGTAACTTTATGTCTTTAATTTGAAAGTATTAATCAAATTGATATTGGTATAGTTTACTCTCACAACATAAACGGACATTGAATGAAGTGACAATTTCCACATTTACATGTTGACCTACAGACATCACAACAAATACATGCTGTAAACTCAGTAGGAAGTAAAGAGGTCTCACTAGGCGGAAAGTCACGATATAAAATAGAGCGTCTGCAAACTGACTTGTTGTGACAGTACTCTATCATTTGTTCTGAAGTGAATCGCCTGTCTAAGTCACGTGGTTGTTTGATGATTAATGATATAGCTTGTTTTCCATCCCTTCCAGCCCTGCCACTTTCTTGTACATAGGTTTCTGCATCCTGTGGAAGACCCCAGTGAATAACTTGGTGAATATCTGGGCAGTTCATGCCCAAACCAAATGCCCCAGTAGCAATTAACACCCTTAATGGAGATTCGCTTGAAAATTGTTCTATAATCTTCTTCTTCATCGATGAGTGTGTACAGTGAGTGAACATGTCCACAACTCGAAACTTTACATAATCTGGTGAATCTGGCGGTTCTAGCCAATGATCTCCAAGGGTTATTTTAAAAAATTGATGTATATTTATTACATCTCTATAGCTGCGGCAAAAAATGAGTGTTCTATCCATTTTCTTGTTTTTCACTAAAGCCTCACAGATAGCCTTAAATGAAGAAGCAATACCATTAGAGGACTTGTCGCCTACACAATATAGAATGTTATGTTTGAACGGGGGAACATACACTATATGAGGCCTCTGCATGCATAAACTATTAATAATATACTTCCGAGTGCTAAGGGTGGCTGTGGCAGTGAGTGCCATAAGATGTACTGTATCAGGCACTATGCTCCGAACTTCACTCAAATGGGAAAAATCCTTCCTGAAAGTATCACCCCTATTATGTCAAACAAAAAAAATCATTAAAGACTAAGATGATATAGATATCTTACCATTTCTTCACGCAGTGTGCCTCATCCACAATCATTCCAACCAAGTTTTCCCTAAAGATATTGGTAGATAAAGTGTGCTTCCAGGTTGTACCACTGAACAGTGCCTCTGGACTCATCAGTATCACTTGGAACTTTCCTTCTCTGATCTTTTCTTTGTCTTTGGTCATCTTCACATCACTTACATACACTGCTGAAGTTCCAAAAGAATGTATAGTAGCCACTTGATCTTCCATTAATGCAATTAATGGAGATATAACAAGGATCATTGACTTCTTTTCCACACCACAAATAATGTCAAACACACCAGGAAGCAGGATATAGCACAAGGATTTTCCAAACCCTGTTGGAAGGGAGATGAAGACATCTTTTCCTTTGGTAAATTGGAGAATACTATCCTCTTGTTCTTGTTTTAGTGTGTATCCAAACCCAGAGGCTACTTCACCAATCACAGCTTTCAATTGCACATCGGACATTTCACTATTCCACTCCACACACTCAATATAGACTTTTAACCCAGTTATGCGGAGCAAATGAACTTTACGAAAATAGTGCACGCGAATGATTTAACTCAATGGAATGTAAACAAACCGCGGCAAATGTCCAGATTAATTGCATTCCAGCATCACCAAACGCATACATTAGGGTCACCAGACCCTACCGAGCGGAGCGGTTGGGTAAAGGGTTTGGCGCGCGAGACTACTGGAGAGCCCCATGATACCTTTTCTGTGGACAAAGAGTTTGATGATTCTCCTTCTTATACTAGTAGTGATGAGTCACTAAATTAACTAAATCAAATCGTTCTAGTAGCTTTTGTATGAGAAATAATTCAAGAACATTGTTAATATCAGTTATACTTTATCAGATAAATATTTTTGAACAGAACAATGAAGGACATCAAATTTTATTAATTTTTATTTCATTGTGGGCGTGGCAAGTAATAAAGTTAAAGGTATAGTTTTATCGTGTAATCAATACTGATTCATATGATATATTTTTTAAACATTATTGAATAAAAAATGAATCAGATATAGTTAAAAGTGCTAACACACCTCAAAAGAGCTCAAAAGTGCTGTGTAGTCAAGGGTTAATATCAGGCTATTGGAATTAGAAGTTTAGCTATGTGTAGTTTGAATGAACTATGTTCTAAAATTTAATATTCACTAATTTTATAAGGATCTATTAAAGTGATTTCTAGCAAAGAATTGTTATTTTGATATAATTTCTCACAACGTATAAAATTGGAATTTTAGCATTAAATGTTAAAATAAATGGTGTTATTCAGCTATACAGGGAATAGAAGCAAATTCTGATAATTGGCTAGCAGTGTGGTTACATTAAAAAACATATGGAAAATATTATGCCACTAGCTACTGATGTGGGCTAAAGCAGGAGTCAGCCCACATTGGAAAGAACCAAGGCACAAGAAGCTGTATATGTTTGTGTACAGAAACATTTGTTGATTGTGTTAATTAGCCACGAGATGTTTGTGCTTTTGAGTTTGTGGGAACAGATTTATGTGTATGTATGTGTGTTACGTCGTGTTTCAGTTATTTCCATATTTAGTCATATTTGGTCAATCTATGCATCATATGTTGTCACTGGGGTTTTCTTGTATTTAAGTCGTTGAGTTTTTGTAAGTCATTTTAATGTTAGATTAAACTAAACTCTAGTTAAGCAAGAATCCTTGCCTCTGGCGCAGCGGCAGCGACCCGCTAGAGATCTAGTCATTCTGGTGGCAGCGACTTGCTGTTACCAAGTGCGAGGCCTTCCAGCATCCACGGATCAGTGGAGAACCCCGACACATTGGTGGCAGCGGTGGGATCCGGAAGAGAAGATATTCCACCCGGACCACAGGGACTTGGAGAGGAGGTATCCCAACCCATCCCAAACGAACAAAGAACCAGTGGGAGACATCCCTACGTCAGAGACGTCTGACAAGCTAAAGAAAGCTAACTACTAAGACTCGCCCAATTGCTACGGCAGTGAAGGCTACAGGGCGGCAGAGGCATCTGACTGCTCCAACCTTTCGTGGTCTAGCGTCCACTCAGTGTTTTGTGAATTGTGAACAGTTTTAGCGTGTGTGGAATTTATTTGTAAAAGTCCTTGTGCGCGTTTATTTTTATTCGGTGTTTCATTGTATCCATTTTAATTTTTTTTTATCACAGTTGGTTCTCCTTCGCGGGCACCGAGTTTGCTCGCCCCCCATGACAGAGACTGGCACCGGGGATACCGCGAGAAAGGCCAGTCGGAGGTTGCCTGCAGTGAACGTAGAGAAAGTATACAAGCCGTCCCACCACCCAGCGGAGTCAATCAGATCGCCCTACCTGACGCGGCCGTCGGAGGTCAATTACCAGGAGGCGGAGCTGTC